>Ga0307380_10000736_pt1 | contig 49144 bp, 38 predicted proteins | sample UN3MG_FD_202239 | JGI IMG/M metagenome (GOLD analysis project Ga0307380, IMG submission 202239) | Soil microbial communities from Risofladan, Vaasa, Finland - UN-3 | ecosystem: Environmental > Terrestrial > Soil > Coastal area > Acid sulfate soil | place: Finland: Risofladan, Vaasa | collected... | reverse complement strand
CCGGCGCAGGCGGTGGTATCTATTCTGAGAGGGAAGGCAATCCAACCATTGAAGCCTGCATCATCTGGGGCAATGATGACGACCTATCCGGATGCTCCACGAGCTACTGCTGCATCAAGGATGGTAACGAGGGCGAGGGGAATATCTATGGCGACCCGATGTTTGTCCCCGGCCCATTCGGGGACTATTACCTGCACCCGAATAGCCCTTGCATCGATGGAGGCGACAGATGGTCTCACGAGGCGGGCGTGGCCGACAGGACGACTCAGGCTGACGGGACGCCCGACACCGGGACTGTCGATATGGGATTCCATTATCCGATTCCGGGGGCGCCGATTGAGGCGGAGGTGTTCTGCTCGCTGAACGCGGACGAGTTCGCGGCCGGCGATCTGATGCAGGCCTATCTTGAAGTCGTGAACGAGGGTCCCGAGATGACGGTGGACGCGTTCGTCGGCTTTATCCTGCCGGATGGCTCAATTATCTGCCTCGTCGAGGAGGGTTTCGGCTTCGGGCTCTGGCCGTGGGCTGTGGATTGGGTTCTGCCCACGGGCTTCAGCTTCGGGCCTGAGATGGTCTTCGAGCTGAGCGTCCCGCACGTTGAGCCGGGCTCTTACATCTACGCCGCGGCGCTCGCCGAATCCGGCGCAATAGGCTCCAACTTCATATCCGTCGATTCAGTGCCTTTCACAATCACTGGCACGGTGAGATAACGCTACATTTTGCTGCAACCAGAGCGGATGGCCGTTGTTGCGTGTTGGCTTCCGACCCTACTGTGGCCGTTCGCACGGCAGGAGCTTGAGAGCGGCGAGCTTCTTGGCGATCTCCCGCGCTATCAGACTGTGCCCGAAAGCAGTCGGATGGCAGATTGAGCATAGAAGCCTCTTCTGACGGTCTAAAGCGTCTTCCTCGGGCCCTGAATTCGTGAATTCAAAGAAGGCAGGGAACATGTCAACGAACGGGACCCGATGCTCCTCGCAGAAGGAGACCATCAGGCCGTGATATTTCGGGACCTTCACATACGGGGGCTTTAACGACTTCTGAGGCAGGATGATCACAAGAGGCGTGATCCCTCGGCTTTTACAGAATTCGACCGATTTGGCCAGCAGCTCCCGATATTCGGTCTCTCCCACCCTGTGGTCTTTGACAACCATCCCTCCTAGCTGAACAGTCCCGAACTCCTCGCACATCTGTTCAGAGTTCTCAATAACACGAGGCGGCGGCTCCTGCGAGAAGAGACGACCGGCCCTGAGCAGTAACTTCTCGTAGAGCAGAAACACTCTGCTATTCCGCAAGAACTCCTTACACCTTCCCAACCAACTGTGGCCGTTCGCGTAATAGACCGAATCGGGATGCTCCGCTGGGAGAACATCGTTGAAGCCGAATGCGAAAGTCACGACATCAGGTTGGAACTGAGGCGCGTGCAGATTCAGAGATATCCAACCCTGGAATAACGTATATCCCATTATGCCCAGATTAAGGACCTCAACGTCTCTATCTCCTTGACATTGTTCATCGAGCAATCGTTCGAGCTTCTGAGAGTAGCTGTCCTCGTCAGAGACACCCAAACCGAATGTTCGGGAATCCCCCAGAGAAGCTATTCGGAATGTCGAGGCGGGCTTCTCTGCGGTGAATTCCGGGCCGCGGAAGCCCCTGGAATTCATTGACACTGGTATGTCGCGTCCGACGACTCCCGTCCAGTTGGTGTTCGGTCGGCCTTTCCAGAAGAGGTCGTTATCCCGTTGGTAAATATACTTGAAGGCGCCCTTATGGTCTAGATTGCCAGCGACGAAAGTCTCGTAGTCCAGCCGCAAGGCGGGCTCGATCTCCCAGGGACCGATGCGCAAGACCGCCTCCCCACAGAGAAACAGAACGACCGGCAGCGACAGCGTGGCAACCCACAGCCATAGTTTTTTTCTGGCAGCGGGCTCTTCTTTGGGGTCACTCTTGAGGGTCATATATAGGCCGTAGGCAGCCAGAACCATGATTGCTGGCATTAGTTTCATGCTGTGTCGCCCCGCCGCCTCCAAAAAGGTCTCAGCCAGTGTCAGCACGACGACAGCGACGAATATCGGGACGGCCTGTCTCCGCCAGCGGCCCTTGTAGCGGAACACCGCGATGAAGGCGAAGAATAGGAGAAATAGGTTAGGGAATAGAAGAGCATAATTGACATTGTGGTTACGGCTTGTGGTCGGATAGTAAAGGAAGTATCGCGAGGACCAATCAGTCGCATTGAGCCACATCTTGTTGATCTTACCGGGCGCGCCGCTAAGCCATACGAGCGGGTTCTTCAGGGCATATTTGACTGCTTCCCGGACCAGGACATCATTTTTGCTTATGTCGTCTAGGTCTTTAACACGCGCGATAACCTCCGGAGGCATGAGAGGCGCTATGCCTAATTTGGGATCGACCGTGGACATGTAAAGGCCGGTGAGCATCACACGGCCGGTTAGCGTTGTGCCTGGAATGAAACGGCCCAGCACCACAGCGTTCCGTATGACCCATGGTGAGATTGCCAGCCAGAAGCAAACTAGTATCGCTAAAGATGACCAAACCGCACGCCTCCAGCTCTGCTTGCCCTTCCTGAGAACGAAGAGAAGCACAATTGGGATGGCCACACTAAGGGCAAGCGCATCAGGCCGAACAAGCGCACACGAGCCAAGTAGGAGGCCCGACAAGGCGAATAACCAGACCCTGTTGTTTGAGAGGGCCACGATAAGGGCAAGGAAGAAGAGAGTCATCAGAACGGTCCCGAGGCTCTCGCTCATTAGGACGATATTCTGCTGAAAGAACGGAGGGTAGCATGCGACGAAGCCGGCTGCCAATAGAGCGACTTCGGCACGCTGGAATAGGCGACTCGCAATCGCGAAGGCGGCGAGCATCGTTACGACGTCGAACAGACACTGCAGAAGAAAGATGATTCTGTATCGCTCGCCAAATAGCGAATAAACGAGAGAAATGAGCAGCGGATAAAGCGGCGGCCTTCTTGCCGTTGGCGTCTTCAGACGCTCACCGAGATTCGTCATGGGGTGTTCCTTTATCCCCACGAAGCGGTAGCCCTCTCCCGAGGCGAGGTTCTTGGCCAATTGGTTGTACTCGGAGGGGTCTGCCTGCTGAGTCACTGGAACGAAATAGGGCATGGCGAACATCCACACGACTCTTGCGATGAGGCCCAACGCTATAATTCCTATCAGCCACGCACGATGTCTTGAGGAGAGGTCCGAGAAAATCCTCACGTCATCTCTTTACTGTAGGCATAGACTCTCGCTTGAGCACACAGGCTGTACCGCTCGGCTTGCGTGACTATCGCCAGCTTCCTCTCGACATTTAACGGCATGCAGGACTTACATATATGCATCGTACCAAACTGCAAAATTGAGAAGTCCCCACAGTGGGCGAGCATTGTTGCGGCGATTAGCTCTATGGTCCTCGATCAGGTTCTCCACGAAGCCCCAATCGAAAAGGTTTGCCTCCCTGAGCTTCTGCGTCCTGAAGGCGTCCATCATGAAGTCATAAAACTCGCGCTTCAGCCATTTGCTGAACGGCATATCGAAGCCGACTTTTTTCTTCTTGACGATCGCTTTCGGAAAAACCTCTCGCAAAGCCCTTCGCAGTAGGAACTTCCTCTGAAGGCCCCTTATCTTCACGTTCCCCGGCACGCTGCTCAGGAAAGAAACGAGGTCTGGATCGGTCATAGGCACCCGCGCCTCAATGCTATGAGCCATGCTCATCCTGTCGTTCTTTACGAAGAGGTCGTCAGGCAAAAAGACCTTGCTGTCTATGTAAAGAAGCCGGTTGAGAGGGTCCTCTGCGTGACATGATTCGAAGAGCTGCGCGAAAATCCTGTCAGAGGTGGCCAGCCCTTTTTCGTCTCTCAATGCGGGAGAGTAGAGGCTCAGCTTCTCGGCCTCGGACAGAACAATACGCCAGAAGAGATGCGCCTGGGGAATTGGCAGCGAGACGCCTCTAATGAACCTCTTGGCTTTGAATTCAAAACTGATCTTCTTATGGGATACTGGTAAAAGGTCGATCAACGGGCGCAGAATGTGCTCTCTGAAGGCTTTCGGGACCTTTCGAAAGGCCGAGGCGAACCGGTAGGCCGCATGTGTGTCGTATCCCGCGAATATCTCGTCCCCTCCCTCGCCTGAAAGAACCACTGTGACCTTCTCACTTGCAATCTTGCAGGCGTAATAAGTCGGAATTGCTGCTCCGTCCGCGTAAGGTTCATCTATAAAGCCGACATGAGAGGGCAGCACGTCGAGGACATCCTTTGCGCTAACTACCATCTCGTGGTGCTCTGTGCCCAACTCCTGTGCCACTATTCTGGCATAGGGAAGCTCATTGAATGAAGAGTCCTCAAAGCCAATTGAGAAAGTCTTAATCCTCTCCGAGGCGTGTGCAACCATGTAAGCCGCGATCGCACTCGAATCCATCCCACCAGAGAGCAGGACACCAACAGGAACCTCACTCATGAGCTGTCTGCGAACCGCTTCGGATAGGAGCTCCCGTACACGCTCCTCGTAGTAATGCAGGGGCTTCGGTTCGACATCGGGATTATAGGACAGGTCCCAATAACGAGTGGTTCGCATGTCCCCTTGCTCGAAAACAGCTATGCATCCCTGCTGGACCTCTCGGACCCCCTTGAAGATCGTCTGTTCTCCGGGGATGTAGTCAAAAGTGAAGTAATCGTGCATGGCCTGCAGATCAAGTTCCCGCGGAACGCTCGGGTCACAGATAATCGATTTTATCTCGGATGCAAAGACGACGCGGTCTGTCAATTGCATATAGAAGAGCGGTTTGATGCCCATGCGGTCTCGGCATAGAACAAGTCGATGCCGTTTCTCATCCCAGATGGCGAATGCGAACATGCCGTTCAATACTTCGGCGAAATCTGGACCTCTCTCCTCATAGAGGTGCAGGATGACCTCTATGTCTGTGTCAGTTGAGAAGTTGTGGCCCCGGCCTATCAGATCACTCTTGAGAGTCCTGTAGTTGTAGATCTCTCCGTTGGCCACGAGAACGCACGTCCCCTCTTCATTCGATATCGGTTGGTGCCCATTTGAGAGGCCAATTATGCTCAGTCTTCTCGCACCGAGCCCGACGTTGCCCGCAGCATTGATCCAGATGCCGCGATCATCCGGCCCTCTATGCCGCATCAGGTCGGTCATATCATCCATTAGCGCCGGATCAACCTTGCATCCTGAGTCCTTGACAATGCCGCAGATACCACACATGGGGAGGGGATTACTTCCTTCGCCTTTCGAGGAACAGGGCCAGCTCCGCCAAGAAGCCCAGACCCCATATCTGGATGGCGGATAGTATCAGCAGCACGGAGGTTGATGATAGTCTATCATAGATCAGATAGTCCGTGGACAACTTCGCCGCGCCCACAAGAAATATAACGAGCCCAATAGGTAGGAAGAACTTGAGCGGATTGAAGAACATCACGGTTCTGATGATGAGTATCAAGAATGAGAAGGCGTCGCTGGGGACTATCTTGGACTTGCCGGCCCGCCTGTGATAGTCGATGGGCATGTACTCCACCGACTTCCCGTCCCCGAGCATCAGAAGCGTTATGGTCGAGGTGAATGAGAACCTGTCCGGCAGGACCCGCAGATAGGGCAGGGCAACATCCCTTCTGAAGGCTCGCAGCCCGGAGTTGAGGTCAGGAATCTTCACCCCTGAGAGAAAGCCCGCAAGCTTCGTCAGAAGCCATTTGGCCGGCCTCCTCGTGATCGGCACGCAGGCCCCGGCCCGCACTCTCGCCCCGACGACCATGTCGGCAGATTCAAGCCCCCGTGCGAGCGCAGGAATCACCTCCGCCGGATACGTGCCGTCCCCATCGATTATCGCGATTGTCCGTCCCCTGGCCGCCTTGATCCCAGTCTTTAGCGCCGCACCATAGCCACGCCTCAAGCCATGCGAGATGACCCTCGCCCCGGCATCCTCGGCCAACTGGGCACTGTTGTCAGCAGAGCCGTCATCGACCGCTACTATCTCGTAGCCTCCCTCGTGGCAATCGAGCGCGGCCTTGACGGAGCTTATGACCGAGCCAATAGAATCTGCCTCGTCCTGAACCGGGATGACGATGGACAGGGCGGGAAAGTCCCTATCAGGCATCAGGCGCCTCCAACGTGAAACTCATGGCGCCTCTTCTAGCCAGCGCTCCTTGCGACGGACCCGCTTTATGGCCTTCATGGCACTGCCCATTAAAGTTCATTCGCAGCTCACCTGCCCGGAGGCATTTAGCCCATCATGGACGCTCTCAAGATACCTGAACGCCTCGCTCTCGATCTCCTGAAGAGACCTTATGCGCTGGACTGCCCTTCCGCAGGAATCACCATCGGCCATCGTCTCCTCCGTGAAGTCCGTCGAGAGCAGCATCTCAAACGACTCCGAGAAGCGCTTTCTGGCTCTCCCCACGTCAGGCCCAAGCTCCCGGCCAAGCTCCGTCTCAACCCACCTGAGGAAGCGTTCCAGAGAGATGCGGGAATCTATCAACGTCTTCCGCAACTGCTCATGCGCCGCAAGGTCGTTTGCCGATGCTCTCTCCGCCAAAAGCTCAGCCCATGCGCTCAAAGCTAGCGGTCCGGTAAGCGGCCCGCTGCCCGCATCGTCGCAGATGCCACGCCCGATCTCCAGACCAACCTCGATCGCTTTGGCTATCATCTCCAATCGTGGGGGGACGCTCTTTTCTTGACCGAGCACTATGATCTTGGATGGCCACAACTCATTCCGGTCATAGGGCTGAATGCGGTCAATCAAGCCGCTCGAAGACGTCTTGTTGTGGATACTCCGACACAGCAGCCGACCGTCCGAAAAACCCGCTATTACGTCCCACTGAGGCCCCTTAAAACATGTGAACCCAAGACACGGCCGCCTCGACTCGAGGCTCTCCACGACCTCCTTGCCAAATGCCTTATAGAAGTGTGCCTCGGGGTCGCGCGCAAACAACGTCTCTTCCGTATCGACGAGCCTCAGCTCCAGACCGACAGCATCCGAGACGATGTGCAACCATCGCTCCCGCATCGCCTCGCACCATTTGGCCGCAACCGGCTCCTTGGGGTTGACGTAGAACAGGAAGCCAGCCCCGGACATACCCATCAAGTAGTCGTAGTCAACCTTCTGCCCAAGGTATCTTAGAACTGTCTGAATCGCCAGAACAAGTGTGCAACGGCCCCGGTCGACCGACATCATAGGCACTCGCTCTAGCACGACCGATCGCCCTTCAGGTTTCAATCGCAACCCCTCGTCGTTTCTTGATGTAAGGACAGAGCTTGGCAACAGGGCAGAGAGCGCACCTGGGGTTTTGTGCCTTGCACGTCTCGCGCCCAAAATCGGAGAAGATGTGCGCCAGATGGGACCATCTGTTCTCTGGCAGCATTCTCATCAGCTCCCGTTCAGTTCTGTCACGATCCGTTCCGCTCGAAAGATCCAACCGCTCACAGATGCGCAAGACATGAGTATCGACAACGATTGCAGGCTGGCCGAAGGCGTTTGAAAGCACCAAGTTGGCTGTCTTTCGGCCAACTCCCTTGAGCGCAGTCAGCGCACCGACATCGGCAGGCACCTTGCCGCCATGCTCCGCCACCAGGGACTCGCACGCTGCCTTGATGCTCCGGGCCTTACGCCTGAACATGGGAAGGCTACCGAGCTCCGCCTCGAGCGTCTCGACGTCGGCGTCCGCGTAGTCCTTAGCCGTCCTATAATCCGCAAACAGCGACGCGGTCGTCCTGTTGACAACTTCGTCCCTGCACCGGGCAGCCAGTATGGATGCCACCAGCAGGTCCAGCGGAGTTCTGAAATCGAGCCGCAGCCTCGCGTCAGGATATCGCGCCTCAAGGATTGCATAGACCTCTCCAAGACGCTCGGCCTTCATTTTGCTGCTCTCGCTCATTGCCCCTCGCCAGTTAAAGTCTCATTGAGCACACTATCCGATGCCTCAAAAGCTTGGATTGGGCGAGCAAAAAGTCAAGTGTGCCCCCTCGCGGAAAGTTTTCGTAATCGTACCCGGACCTGCTCGACTGACGACGTTCTTCCTGCATGCCCTTGCGGGGATTCGCAGCGCCTATCAAGCCCCGTGAAACGAAAGCGATGCCATGAACCATTCCAAGACAGAATGGGGAAACTCATCATGCTTGTTTTCTCGATCTTCTTTGTGTGAATTGTCTGGGGTAGTCGAGCTCGGCACGGTGCTGCTACCGGCCAAGGAAATGTGCGGCGACTTTCTTGACAGTGTCGAGTGGGGCAATCCTCAACCGGTCTCGCAGGAAGCGAAGGTTATACGTGAGCTTCTGTTTTTTGACCATCATCGACATGACCTCATTGACAGCCTTGGTGGCAGTCTCGTAATCGATGTTCCTTGTGAACTCTGAATCGACGGGGAACCTCTTGTTCAGGCCGATCTTGTAGTTTTGCCACAGGTTGGGCGAGATGATGTCATCCATGTGGTGCATCTCCCAGACCCTCGTGCCGGGGTACGGGACCAAATAAAGTATCTCAAAGTATGCCAGCCGCTCGAAGTTTCGGCGAATGAACTCCACGGTCATTCTGCTCTCTTCGGCAGTCTCGGTTGGCACTCCGGTCAGAAATGTCGCGAGCGCCCGGACATTGAGGCGTTCCAGCCGGTCGAGCGTGGCCTCGTTGTCTTCAGGGGTTACGCCCTTGCCTTTGAGGAACTGAAGCACTCGTTTTGAGGCGCTCTCGAAGCCGAACTCCATCTGGGCCATGCCCGCCTTCTTGAGGAGGTTGATGAAGGAATCCTCGCACCTGCTGACGATGTTGGCCCGTCCGTAACACGGCCACTTGAGCCGTCGTGCGATTCCTGTCTGGAGCATTAGCTCGGCGATGCGCGAGGCCCGCTTCCCGTCAAAGATGAAGGTGTCGTCGATTATACAAAGCCCCTCAAGGTTGTAGTCCCGAACCAAGCTCTGCATCTCCTCTATGACGTATTCGGGCGAGTGTTCGCGAAGCTGGCGCCGATGCACTGAGATGCAGTATATGCACCTAAACGGACAGCCTCGCGACGTCATTAGCGTCGTGTTTCTGGTGATCATGCTCCGGATAGCGGCGTTGCGATGGAGGTAGTGCGTAAGGTCGAGCAGAGACCTGTCTGGGAAGGGGATCGTATCGAGGTCATCGATGAACTTCGGCGGCTCAGTGAGCACAATCTCATCGTCAGACCTGAACGCTATGCCCGGAATCTGCCGCAGCACGCCGCTGTCGAGCGCAAAGCCCGAGGCGGCAAGAGCATCGACCAGGTGTGTGAAGGAGCGCTCCGCCTCGGAGACGACAGCGATATCGAAGAAGCCCTCCTTGATGACCTGCTCTGGCAGAGCAGTCGGATGCAGCCCGCCGATGACGAGAGGTGCATTTGAGAACCTTCGCATTTTTCTGGCCAGCCGGGTGGCTCTGTGATACTGGGCTGTCGCGCTCGAAAAGCCGATAATATCAGGCTCAAACTGTCTCGCCACCTTGATCGGATTGTGTCCAGCGTATTCATCGGCGAGAACAGTCTTGTATGTGTTGGTCCCATACTTTTTAAGATAGGAACTCAAGTAGCAGACACCCAACGGCGGCATGTCGTAGATACCCCGGCCGGGGTTCACAAAAAGTATCCTAATATCGCGATTCTTCACCTGTCTAGTCTCATCTTTAAGTGCTCTGATGTGTGCTTGCGAGAGCAGTTTATAGCGAGTCGGCAAGAATGTGTCAACCTGGCATCTGGGATGAGTTTTCGTAATCGTGCCCGGGCCTGCTCAACTGACGGCGTTCTTCCCGCATCCCCGCAAGGGGATGAACGTGAGTAGCCGTAGGTGAAACCTACGGATCAGGGTCAGAGGAAGAAAGGAAAATAGCCCTGAAAGGGCTAAACATAGCCCTGTGGACGGGCTGTTCGACCCATTCGGGGTCGCGAGGATACCGGCGTGGTCGCTAATGCAGGAAAATGTACCTCAAAAGGAATATGCCGGCCAACACATAGACCAGCCAGTGGACTTCTTTTGACCTGCCGGCCGCCACTTTGACGAGGGGATAGCTGATGAACCCGAGCGCGAGTCCGTTGGCGATGCTGAACGTTAGCGGCATGAGTATGATCGTGAGGAAGGCTGGGATTGCCTCGGTGAAGTCCTCCCACCTGATCTTCTTGATGTTCTGCATCATTAGGCAGCCGACTATGATCAGCGCAGGCGCCGTAACGCAGCCGGTTGCGAACGCTTTTGCTAAAGGCGTGAAGAACATGGCGACGAGGAATAGAAGCGCGGTCATCACGGACGCAAGCCCGGTCCTGCCGCCCTCGATGACGCCTGCGGCGCTCTCGATGTAGCTCGTTACCGTTGACGTTCCGCAGGCCGCACCGGCCATGGTGCCGACCGAGTCGGACAGCAAAGCTCGGTTGATTCTGGGCAGCTTGTCGTTCTTGACGAAGCCGCACTGCTCGCTCACGCCGATGAGCGTTCCGATGGTGTCGAACATATCGAAAAACAGAAGGACGATGATGGGGACGACATAGTCGAGACTGAGTGCCCCAAGGATGTCGAGTTTGAACATTACTGAGCTGAAGTCCGGCGTGCTGATGACGCCCTCAAACGTCGTGATGCCCGAGATGACGGCGACAACGCCGGTTGCGAGCAGGCCGAAGAGAATCCCGCCCTTGACCTTCCTTGCGACGAGCATAGCTGTCAGAACAAGGCCGAACAATGCAACGAGGGCCGGCGCCTTGGAAATGTCCCCAAAGGTAACGAAAGTGTTCGGGTTCCGGGCGACGATGCCGGCGTGTTGTAGGCCGACGAACGCGATAAACAGGCCGATGCCCGCGGCCGTGGCGAGCTTCAGACCTGCGGGAATCGCATCGACGAGCATCTCTCTCACCTTGAGCAGGGTCAGGATGGTGAAGGTCAGGCCCGACAGGAACACGATACCCAGCGCTATTTGCCACGGGACGCCCATTGCCCCGCAGATTATGTAGCTGAAATAGGCGTTCAGGCCCATGCCGGGCGCAAGTGCAATCGGATAGCGGGCGACAAAGGCCATCATCAAGGTCGCGAAGAATGAGGCGATGCAGGTCGCAACCAAGACGCCTGAGAAACTCATCCCAGCGCCATGGGGGTCGGATAGTATGGTCGGATTGACGAACACGATGTAGGCCATTGTCATGAACGTAACCAAGCCGGCCGTAATCTCGGTCTTGACCGTGGTGTTGTTCTCCTTCAGTCGGAAGTAGCTCTCTAGCACTTGCGACTCCTGTTACTCATCCCATACAAATCGGTAGGCTCTCCGGCGCCTCGGATGAAGCGGGGAGTGCGATTTTATGTAGTCTGCCAGAATGTCGTTCAGGGTCTTGCCCGTCAGGATGCGATTCTTGGCCCGAGCGAGCTCCATGTAGCCGTCGCCGCCCCCAGCGAGGTAGTCGATCGTGGCAATGAGGTAGTTCTCACGCTCGTCCAGCGGCTTGCCACCTACCGACACGCTCACGATTCTCTCCCCCGGCCTGACGGGCTTGCCTTCCCTCCCGACCAACACGGGCCGCCTGGCGAGCCGAACCGTAACCTCAAGCCCACTTAGTTGAAGGAACCCACCGCTCGGCCGTGGCAGCGCCTGGACAGAGCGCTCGAGCATCGATTCGAGCTCCGAGCCTGAGACCCAGACAAGCACGATCTGGTTGCGAAATGGCAGTATCTCGTCAATTCGGGACCTGGTTATCGGGCCTGCTGGCTGAAAATCCCCTCGGATGCCGCCCGAGTTCACGGCGACGACGGCCGCGGTTGGGAATTGCTCCGCAATGGCGTCGCAGACAAGGGTGCCGACTGTTGAATCCGTGGCCAGAAGCTCCGCTCCGAAGAGCTTGAGATCGGCCTCTATGATGCCGACCTGCTCCTCGTCGGCGGGCCGAAACGGCTCGAGGAAGGACGCTACTCGCACATCGTCCTCGACGCTCTCATCTACGTTCAGAAGCGACCATTGATATGACGCGATGCCATCAGGGGAGCACTCAAGTTGAAGCTTGCCGACGAACCTGCCGTAGCAACCGGACTGGACAATCAGCGTCCGTTTTCCGGCCGGATTCGTAACTTCGATCGGCTTTTCTAGCGCGTCGTGTGAGTGGCCGCCGAAGATGACGTCGATGCCGCTGACGGAACGGGCGAGCTTGACATCCTGACGAAGGCCGATGTGCGTCAGAGCAAACACCAGGTCGGCCCTTGGCCTCAGGTATGAGACCATCTCTACGACCTTGGCCACGAGATCGCTGTCAACCTTCACCTGCTTACTGGGGCTGGAAATATCGTGCAGATTAGGCGTGATGAGGCCGAATATGCCGACTGTGTGACCGCCCACGCTCTTGATTACGTAGCTTTGGACCTTTCCGGCAAGCGGCAAAGACTGGCTGACGTCCATGTTCGCAGACAAAAACGGGAACTCGGCCAGATCCAGCGCCTCGCCAAGCTGCCCGTCGCCGAGGTCAAACTCGTGATTGCCGACCGCCGAGCAATCGTAGCCGATCAGGTTCATGGCGCCGATTTCGGGCCGGGCACGCCAACGGTTGAGTGAATAGGGGTAGAAAATGTCGCCCGCGTCGAGCAGCAGAACGTTCCGCTCGCGTTCCCGGACCTGGCTCACGACTGTGGCGATGCGCGCAAGCCCGCCGACCTTGACTGCTGTTGACGACTTAGGCTTATATGTCCAGGGGAACAGATGGCTGTGAACGTCGTTCGTCTCCAGCACAGTGATCGTGCCTGCCCGGTAATGCCGGCCAGTGCCAGTGAGAGAGCAGCCACAGGAAACGACGAGAGCCAGCAGTATCAGCGCGACCGCTGTCCAGACTGTTGGCCGAGACCAAAGCCTTCTACTCAACCTGATACTCCCTATTGCCCACGTGATACTCGGTGAGGCCAGTCATGCCGACTCGCACGTTCAGCAGGCTTAGAACTGGCCTGCCTAGATGATGAAATATGTTGTAGTGCTCGACGTTTGAAAAGCTCCAGACGTCCTCATCACTCCGGGCCCTGTTCTTCTGCACAAACCGGCGAGCTCTAAGCAATTTCGGCAGCTTGCCGAGGACGAAGGCGACGGCACGGGCGTGAAGCAGAAACGCCCTGAAGTCATGTCCTTTCATGGAGGCGACGGCGGACTTCGCGATGTAGCGATAGAAGGCGTAGGGGAAATGGCGGATGAGGCTTTTCAGCGAGTAGTTCTTCAGAAAGACGTAAAGGTAGTTTCGCATGAAGAAATAGTGCTGCCACCTCTCGTGAAACGCAGACTTTGCTGTCGAGCGGTACTTATGCCTGACGACCGCTTGAGGGGCGGTGACGAAGTGGTAGCCAAGTATGTTGGCTCGATAGCACAGATCGAAATCCTCACAGTAGGAGAACATCGTCTCGTCAAACATGCCAATCTTCAGGAACATATCTCGCCGGAGCAAGACCGCCGGGAAGATTGACCCGAACACGCGCTCGGAGTGTGAGAACTGGCCCAGGTCTATCTGGCCGACACGGGCGTCGCGCCAGTGGCAGTGGGCGTGCCAGGTCGTGCCAATGGCGTTTATGATATGGGGGTCGGAATGAAATACTACCTTGGGGAAACACCCAATGCAGCGCTCGCCCTGCTCTCGCAGGGCTTTGACCATCTGCTCAACGCAGCCTGGCGCGATGATGGTGTCGTTGTTGAGCAGAAAGAGCAGCTCGCCGGACGCCTCGCGCGCCCCCTGGTTGTTGCTTGCACAATAGCCACGATTTACATCGTTTTCTATCAACTTGATTTCGGGGAAGTCCGCACCAATCAGCTCGACCGAGCCATCAATCGAGGCGTTATCGACCAGCACCGTCTCGATACTTGGGTATGTCTGGGCCTCGATGCTCGCCAGACACTCCTCAAGATGAGAGGTCCCGTTCCAGTTGGCGATGATGACGGAGACAAGGGGCTTATCTGCCATTGCTGGGCAATTGTGCATCAGAAGGCCAATCGCTGTCAAACGCCGCGGCTGAAACGGTCTCGTAGCTATAGCGCCTGATGATCGCCACCTGAGACGTTCAGCCCGGCCGTCCCGTTTATTTGCTCTTGAGCTTGTCCAAAAGCTCCTTCGCCCTCGTCCTGGTCTGCTCTTCGCTAGCCTTCGAGGCGAGCTCGAGATATCTAGTGCAGTCCGCTCTGAGCGAGGGCTCCCAACTGAGCTTCTCCACCAGGTCCAAGTCGTAGGCCTTCGGCAGGTGCCCCTGCTCGCTATCCTCGGTTGACGCTCGGAGCCAATAAACAGCCTTGTAGAGGTCGCCTTGCTCCTGCGCGACCAGGCCAAGCAGCGTTGCGCAGTGGTTGCGCATGGACGCCACACCCTCTCTGTATGCGATGCTGGCGAGCTTGTCGTCCGAGATGATCGCCTGATATTGGGCCCAGACGTCCAAAAGCATCTTTCGGGCTTTCTCCAGGTCCCCCTCTGAGAGCAACTTTCTTGCATCCTCGCACTTGGTGGCGATGTTGATTAACCGCTTGGGGACGGTCGCCTCAAAGGAAACGTCCGGCAGGTCCTTCTTCGTGATACCCGGGCTGAGAGCCTTGAGCATCGCAAACGCCTCGTCCTTCATCTTGTCGGTTCCGAGGACGCTCGCCGCCTTGAGATAATCGATGGACTCGGGCTTCAAGGCTGGCACGGAAACCGCCTTCTCGACCAGCCGCATGTCGTAGCCCTTATACTCCATGAACATGTCGAACGTGAGCGATGCCTTCAGCCAGCGCCTCGCCTCCTGAGGATCTCCCTGCTTGAGGGCAATCAGGCCGAGGCTGGTAGCACAGCGGTTGCGAGAGAGGTCAACGATGGGCACGCCCGCGAATCCGAGCTCTTCCTTCTTCTTCTGAAGACGGTCAAGCGCGTCCCACGCCTTCAGCAGTTCCGAACGCGACTCGTCAATTTTGCCCTCTTTCAGATGTATGTCGCCCATGCGCTGGGCCTTTGTCGCCTCGGCCGATATGGCCCACATCTCGCTCGTGGGGCTCTTGTCCTCATCTTTGATCACATCAGCCGCGCCGGCGAGGTCCTTCATCTCCGTCCGCAGCTTGATGACGGCATTTCGGATGATAACGTCCTTCGGGCACAAGGTGTAGGCATCCTCAATGGCAGCCTTGGCGGCCTTCTTCTCTCCCAAAGCGAGCCGCAAGTTGTAGGTGTCGTAGTGCCGGATGGCGGCATACTTGAAGCTCGTGCCAGGATTTTCGATCAACCTCAAAATTATGCCACAGAACCACTTATCTACCGGCTCCATTCTGCTCGCGGTGAGGCCGATCTCAATGTTGTCCGGGTTCTGTGTCATCGTCTGCTCAGCGGCCTTGAGCGCGATCATGAGCAGCCTAGCTCGCGTTCCAGCATCCTCTTCCCTATCCGCCAAGAAACAAGCCGAGTTGAAGAGGCGCGACGAATCGAACCAGTCCTTTGTCTCGACCTTTCCGTCAATGTAGCGCTGGTCTATAAACTTCGTGATCTCCTCGTCTGTGAAATCGTCGAACGACTTGACGCCGCCTTCGCGGGCGATGTCGTACCAAGTGGTCGATGCACAGGAGACTGGCGTCTCATCCCATTTGCAGTCTTGCGTTTCAGCGAGGGCCGAGGGTCCGGTCATCGCCAGCAACACCAACACAATCAGGAATCCGGCTTTTCGATACATTCTCATCTCCTCCTAAAGCTCATAGCATCCCCAGCACGAACAAGTTGTGACAGGTGCCGTCGCGATCATGGCCTACCTATCGCGACTCATATTCTCCCAATAGGGAACGCATTTCAAGCCGGCGCTCATCTTTTGACAAGACCGCAGTATCGCCGCCCAATTCTACCTACCCGCTCTTTGAGGCGCGCGACTTCGCGAGCTTCCGCCGCACCAGGTAAACCACACCGATGGCCGCCAGAACGAAGGGGATAGCATATATCGATTTGTCAGGCCAAAAAAGAGGAATCTCGAACGTCTTCCACGTAAACGGGAAAAACCAGAAGTAGGCAGAGGTGAGATGCCGCTGAAGCATGTCCAGGAAAATGTGGACCGAGGCGCCGACTAGGAGGTTCCTGAAAACCGTGGTTCTGATTGGCGGCTCAAAGAGAAAGGTTATCAGATATGCGCCGAGCACAACACCCATGGGGGTGTGTCCTGGACTGATGAACCAATAGGACTTCTTGTAGAAAACCATAGGCAGCCGGCCGAGCAGGTCTGGCAGGATGAGCCCGACGAAAAACAGCTCGCGGTAGCGACTCGGCCGCGTCGTGAAGTAGCCCACAAGGGCATGGGTCAAGAGGTCTGGCATTGCCGCCTCTCCTCGAAACGAAGCCGGCGCGGATTGAACCTGAAACGGCGTAGGAAGAACAGGGCCACGCCGACGAGGGCGACTGCGGAGACGATGAGCTTCAAGGTGTCCGAGCTATAGATGTGCCATTTCTTGCCCAGAACCAGGTAGCCGGGCTTTTTGAAAAGGGCCTCGAACGAGATGAAACAGCCGCTCTGCCCGGGCGGTATGGTTCCAGCAACCTCGATCCTGTTGCCCCAGATGTCCTGCACGGTGAATCTGTTGGGGCCGTCGTAGCGCTTGATCTGGGTGAACTGAACTAGGAGGCTTGTCCCGTCGAACCGAGAAGGGTCCCTCAGGTAGTCCGCGAATCTCGGCATGCGCTTTGGGCCGGCGGTGGCAGAATAGATGCACATCGCGAGCAGCAAGGCGCCGGGCAGGCCGATCTTGAGCCACCTGTGCCTGTCTGAGAAGAGCGCAGGGACTTTACTGGGCAACGCGCGTCGGGACCCCGCTACCCTACAAGCCCTCTAATTGTCCCGACTAAATAGGCGAACATCAGAACGAATACCGCGGCTCCCAGAGCTCCCACCAGGATGAATGGCAAGATAACGGCAAAGAACGACCTTCCGCCAGAAATCTCATAATAATTTTTGACGGCAATTATCTGCAAGACAAAGCTCCACACCCACAGCCCAATGGCACACAATGTCCAGACCGCGGTCGCAGCGGCCGACGGGAGTCCATAAACCAGAAGTGTAATCGGGGCGAAGAATATGCCCGGCAGAAAGCAGACCGCGATCAGCAAGAAGAGCACCCTGACGTCGCCGAGTTTGAACTCGTTTGTAGCGGCGAAATGATAGATGCTCGCGGCTGCGATCGCGAAGATGACTGTAATGAAAAACTGTGCTATGCAGAGCAGCGCAAACAGCGAGCCAGCGCCGAATACAAGGGGACTGGATGGCGAGAGAAGTCCAGCTGTCATTCTGCTCAACACGGAGAGAACTATGACGAAGAACGCAAGCCAGTAGGGCCTTCTCTCGGAGAGCGCTTGAACGGCTTTCTTGGGCGAGACCAGCTGGTTGTAGAGTATCGTAAGCGCCCCCTCAGGCTTCTCCAGCGGACTCATATTATCGTAGGGCAGCGCGAATTCACTTTGCATCGCATACCTCCTACTGTTGGCTATTAGTCGGATAGGCAAATGCCGCCTGGGCAGAGCCGATGTTGGCCCGATACTGTATCGGAGAGTCGCACTCGCCCATCACCATGTCCTTGAGCGATGGGGTCTTTCCGAACTTGGCGTCGATAAACTTGAAGAACCGCTCAAATGGCTCGATCGTGGGCCTAATGATACTTGGCTTGCCCTTGATCTCAGCGAGCTCGGCGGCGAGGTTGATCGCGTCATCGAGCGTGCCGAGGCTGTCGATAAGCTGATTGTCAAGCGCCTGCGTGCCCGAGAAGATGCGCCCGTCAGCAAGCGGCAGCAGCTTCTCTATCGGGATGTTTCGGCCCTCCGAGACAGCGGTTACGAACTGCTGGTAGCAGTCCATGACAAGCGTCTGGAGCAGATTACGCTCCTCGTCAGTCATGTCTCGCCAGTAGGCAAGTATGTCCTTATGCTCTCCGCTCTTGAGCACGTTGAACTTGATACCGATGATGTCGAACAGCTTCTGCAAGTCCGCCCCGACGATGATCACGCCGATGCTGCCCGTCAACGAGCCAGGGTTGGCCACGATCTTGTCGCAGGCCGACGCGATGTAGTAGCCGCCCGAGAAAGCCATGTCGGCGACGGAAGCGATCACCTTCTTGCCCGCCTTCTGAGCCATCTTTATCTCGTGGCATATCTCTTGAACGCTTCCCACCGTCCCGCCGGGGCTATTGATCTCGATTACGATCGCCTTCACGCTGGGGTTTTCCCTGAGCTGTCTAATCGCACGGATAGTCCGCAGCGCGCCTCGTGGGTAGGCCTCGAACATGCCCTGAGACTCCGTGAACGTTATCGCGCCAAAGATGCGGACAAGGCCCACGCTCGGCCCTCTTCTGGGCTCAAACTTGGCAAATCTCCTCTCAAATGTGCTTGCCAGACGGTCTAGCGCGCTCATCCGGGGACGAGCGCTCTCCTTTCGCAAGAGCATTATCCCCACCACGACCGACGCAATACACAGCAGCAAGATCAGCAGCATAAAAAATGACTTCTTCACCGAAACACCCTCCCGCAGAAGTGCTCATCTCCAAATCAATCTATACTCTGGCATTGTTGCCACCGATGAGGCAGAAACGCAAGTCGCGATCGCACGCGAGAATGACATCTCCGCTGGGCGTGTTCAGGCAGCCCCTAAATAACGGCGAATAACATTTGCCCGCAAGAGCATACCACTGGTAGCCGCAGGCGCAGCCTGACGGTGCGAGGAGACCGAGGACCCAATCCCTCCTCTCCGTTTCCGTTGCGTTGCACGCACGGCTACCCGTCGTACCCCCTTGCGGGGGTTGCAGCGCGTCCGTTGATGTTCATTCGTGGCCGCGTCACTGGGTGGCTTGCGGGGCCTGTCTCCGCCCGTCCATTCTTATGTGGCAGCAGCCGCGTGGGCGCGATGCGACCGGGGTCTCCGACATCGACTTGGCAGTTGTTTCAAGAGGCGAGGTTAGCCCGCTCGATGAGATCGACAGGATGATAGATATTGTTGCCGATCTGAATCTTGAGCACAACGTCTTGATGTCGGTCTATCCTGTTTCTGAGGACAATTATTCATCGCTGAATAGCCCAATCCTCTTGAACCTGCGGCGCGAGGGGGTGCCTGTATGATCGAGGTCCATTGAAGAGGATAGAGGGGAGGTCTCGGTGTGCCGCACATCCCCCATCTGAAGATGGGGGTTAATGAAAATGGTAACCGTCTGCATCGCCTCGGCTGAAGCCGGGCGATGTGGCCTCAAGTGTCGGTTGCGCCGGGCGATGATGTGCTCGCGCGTGTCGGTTGCGCCGGGCGATGTGGCCTCAAGTGTCGGTTGCGCCGGGCGATGAGGTAGCCCTCACATGCCGCTTACTCCGGGTGGATGAGCTAGCCAGCGTGACCTCCGCGAAGGAAAGGCAGGCTAGAAAGCCCGCCCCACACCTCCCGCTGGCCTAATCACTGCGTTTTAACGCGGTGATACAGATGGCTCTCATTGTATTAGCACCCGACTTCAGTCGGGTGATCTGAGGAGGCCGAGGCGCCCCCCTCCCTCTCCTTCCTTCCCGGAATCCTCATCTGAATGGGATAGAGGCGAGGTCTTTGTGTGCCGCACATCCCCCATCTGAAGATGGGGGTTAATCAAAATGGTAGCCGGCTGCATCGCCACCGCTTGCGCCGGGCGATGATGTGGCCTCTCTCTCTCATCCCCATTGACCATGCCCAGCCGGGGCTATAGATTAAGGCTGCTAACTGATTTTAGTCGAAAGCCATAGAGCCGGGACATGCGAAAACTCAAGATATTCTCTGACGTTCTCAAGTCAAAACTGCTGCACAAGCCGTTCTACGTGCACTACTACATAACACGCCGGTGCCTCTTCAAGTGCAAGATGTGCTCAATATGGAAATACGGCAACGTGGCCGAGGAGCCGCCGGTCGAGAGCGTCGCCAAGATCGCAAGCCGCTTGCGCAGAATCGGTGTGCCGAACGTCGTCTTCACCGGTGGCGAGCCCTTCGTGCGCGAGGAGTTGCCCCAGATTACGAGGGCGTTCACTGAGGCGGGCATCGCGGTTCGCGTCCAGACGACGGGAGCCAAGACCGTAACGCCTGCGCGGATCGATGCCGTGATAGATGCTGGCGCAGAGCATTTTACCGTCTCACTCGACACGCTCGACGCTGCAAAGCAGGACGAAATATGTGGCTCCAACGGCCTGTGGGATTCCGCCGTGAGCACCATCAGGCACGTCGTCAAGCGGCTGCCCAACTCGGTCAACGTCGTCAACACTGTCGTCTCGAGGCAGAATATCAAAGAGCTGCCTCAGATCGTCGAGTTTGTCGATGGGCTTGGCGCGTATTCGAGCCTTGTGCCAGTGCATCTGCTCCCGTCAGACAAGCAGGAGAACCTCATCCGCAGCTATGCCGAGGAGATGACCTTCGGGCGGGATGACGCCCCACTCATCGATGAGGCGTACGACGCGGTGATCGAGATGAAGCGGCGAGGCAAGCGCGTGGGCGCCTCAATGAAGTTCCTCGAGGCTTCAAGAGAGGCGTTAAAGACGGGGGACTATAGCTTCGCGTGCGACGCTGGATGGCTCTACTTCGTGGTCTTTCCGGACGGGTCGCTCTCGCCGTGCGATGAGATTGAGCCATTCTGTAACGTGCTCGACGACGATTTTTTGACGTTCTTCGGTTCCAAGGAATACAGCCGAAAGGTTGCCGAGCTTGTCAGGCCGTGCCGGGGCTGCATTTATGGGTGCTGGCGGGATACGTCATATCTTGTGCGAGACAGCCGAGTGCTGCTAGAACGGATACTGTCATTCATAAGATGAGCTCCAGGTTCAAGGTTCCAGATTCAAAGTTGATTGATAAGAGCTCGTCTGTGCGCTGTTGGCGTCGCTTCGTGGCCCTTCGTGTTCTTCGTGGACAATTCTTGCTGCTGCTTCTCGCCTTGGTCCTGAGGGTGGGGTTCGTCATAGCTCTGCCATCGAACGAATTCATCCCCGGACCGGACCAGCTTCTGCACGATTCGCTTGCGCGGAGCTTCCTCGCTGGACGGGGCCTCTCGATATCCGCGGACCTCCTATATCCGCCGGACGGTCAGCCGGAGTGGGTCAAGAAGAAGTTCGAGCTGTATCGCGAGCTCGGCGGGCTTTGGGGCCTAGTCCGTCCGGGGATACCGCAGGTTACCGTCCCCCCACTGAACCCGCTTATTCTCGCCCTCTCCTACTACCTCCTTGGCCCCGGCAACCTCCTCGTCTATCGTCTCATCATGGCGCTTCTGGGCGTGGCAACCTGCTGGCTCGTGTTCGACGTGGCAAGAGGCATCTTTGGAAAGAGAGCCGCTCTCCTTGCGCTGTTGGTTCTCGCGGTCTATCCGGCGCTTATCTATTTTTCTGGCGTGGTGCTCACCGAGACGCTGTTTCTGTTCCTCTTCGCTGCATTCATCAACTTGATCATTCGCTTCAGGGAACGGCCCCAGTTGTGGCTTGCCGCGCTTGCAGGCGCGGTCTGGACGCTCGGATTTCTGACCAAATCGACTATGGCGGGGATGCTTCCGGTCGGCATCGTGGCGATTCTCTGGCCGCGGCGAGGCGATTTCAGGCTCAAGGAGACGCTGGTTTTGCTGGTGGCAATCGGCCTCTGCCTCGTGCCCTGGGTCGTCAGGAACTATGATATATTCGGACGCGTTGTGATCATGCCAACGAAGAGCTGGAATCTCTGGGAACGGAACAACTATCGCTTCAATGAGCGATTCTACAACGAGGAGAAGGAGGCTCGCGCCTACGAGTGGCTCATCGGCAAGCCACCGTTTTCAGTGAACCGTCCCGAGACGGTGCGGTTCCCACGGTTTGCGCCGGACGAGGATGAGGCCCAGCGCAATGCCAAATACGTCAACCTCGCCAAGCAGTTCATACTCGCTAACCCTGGGCTTTACGCACGACTCTGTTTGGTGCGCTTCATCGAGTTTTTCAGGGTGCTTGGCCGCACGCGCACCTCGGCGCTAGTAACTGTTGCGAGGCTTCTTTCCTACGGCCTGATTCTGCCGCTTTTCGTAGTCGGTTTCGTGCTGTCTTTCAGGAGATCATCAAGACTCTCCAGGCAGAAGTGGGTGCTCATCGCCGTCGTGTTACTCTTCGTCTCGGTGCATGTGTTGACAACCGCTGAGCCTCGGTACAGGCTGCCCATTGAACCCTACATGGTTGCATTCGCTTCATTTTTCGTGGTGAGAGCGTGGGACAGGATAAGAGCGCGGACCGCGAGAGCTTGATGCGGGAAGTTGAACACGTCCGCTGCCCGCTATGCGGCACCGATGACGCCCGGCTGCTCTCGGTTCAGAAGGAGGTTTACGGCGTCGTACGATGTCGGGTCTGTGGCCTGACTTACCTAAGCCCGAGACCCACCAAGGAAGGCATTGCCGCAATCTACGACGAGAGATACTACAAGGACGCAACCGTTGGCTATCCCGATTACCTCAAGACGTTTCACGAGTACCATGAGACGTTCATGGAGATATTCGACGAGCGGCTCCGCGCTATCAGCCAGTTCAAGAAGGGAGGCCGGATACTTGAGGTCGGCTGCGCCTATGGGCTCCTTCTCGACTACTTTCGAAAGCGCGGATGGGAGACCTACGGCGTGGAGCTCTCGCAGACCTCGGCGAGCTATGCGCAGCAAGTGATGGAGCTAGAGGTCCAGAACGTCCCGCTCGCGCGTGCGCAGTTCCCAGAGATGTTCTTCGACGTGATACTGATGCTGGACGTCGTCGAGCATCTCGATGACCACAAGTCAGCCTTCAACGTCGTCCGCCGCATACTGAAGGATGACGGCGTTCTCGTCGTTCAGGTTCCCTACGAACTCTTCCACTGGGAGAAGGTTCTGAACGCCATAGCGAGCGGCAAGCGGCCTGGGGCAATCGCTCCCGACGCTGTGCCCGCACACCTGTGCTTCTTCACGCCCAGCACGCTTCGGCTCATGCTCGAGAAGCATGGGTTCTGGGTGCTGAAGCGCGAGAGCGGCAACTACGGGCGCATCAGGGAGCAAGTCTTCCCGCCATCAACCGACAGCAAGTGCCCCATCTGCCGTCTCCTCAAGGTTATCTACTACCGGCTGGGCGTCCGCAAGTTACTACGCTGGCTTGCGCCGAAGCTCAAGGAGGGCAGCGGCATCATCTTCTACGTCCGCAAGCGTAGCTAAGCGCCAGCCGAGACGGGTTGGACTTACAATCTAAGATTCCATGCTGCACCCGCGCAGTAGCGAGCGTCATCTGTGCATAGTCGGTGTAAGAGCCAGCCGCAAAACCTCGATAACTGTTGAAATTCTGAACGCCGCGCTCGCCAAACTGCTGTCTTATCTCGTGCAGGCGCAAAAACTCAACTGGTGCGCCAAAAGCGACCCCGATCGCCACACCCAAGATGCAACCACGGTATCCTGATTCTAGTTGTCCTAATCCCACCTTTACCCCGAAGCACATCCGGCGTGCTGACGATGTGCTCGCAGCAGTTCACGTCCATCATTGGTAATCAGGCAAGTATCTCACGAACGGCAATCCTGATTTGACCGCGTCGTAGAAAGCCTTGTCCGCCGTCCAGAACTGGCACCCCTGTAGTTTAGCAAGTGCTGCATACGTTGCGTCGTAAACAGAGCGCAGATTGAAGCGCAGCGCGATTTCCCGGGCACATCCACGAAGGTCAGGATGCGCCATAACCTGAACAGGCACCCTGTCCAATCCAGCGAGCGCCTTCTTTGCATCGGCAAGACTAAGCCTCCCCTCGTATGCTCGCCTACGAATAACTGTATCAACCTCGCACTCATACAAATGAGGCGCGACAAGCGAGATATTGTTGACGAGGCAGTCCCTCAACAGCCGGCGTGCTGTAGCACGATGCATCTCCCCCTTGAGAACCAACTTGACTACAACGCTGGCGTCAATGCAGAGCTCTTTCACAGACTATCGGCCCTTTCCCTGCGAATCTTCTGCACGTCCTGAGCCGAGTCGAACTCCCCCTCGATGCTGTCCGCTATTGCGTCGAGTTCCCTCAGCAAGGCATCGGCTCTTATCTCGCCACGCTGCGCCGTCGCCTCAGTCTCGTCAGAAAAAATGACCATGACATCAGTTTGTTCTTTCCTTGGCATGCTTTCTAATAGCCTGACTTTCCCATTCTCATAAATGCCCTTGACCGCCTTCATTGGTATATCTCCTTAACGCTTGCTGAATGATCTGACTAGACCTTGGCCGTCCTTCCTGATGCAGCCACGCAGTCAGCGAATCGCTCTAATCGCAACCCAGAGTCTATAGCTGTGACCTCGCTACGTCAAGCGCGCCCGGCCTTGTGCGCCTCATCGACCGATTTCGCGAAGAGCTGAATAGTGCGAAGGGTATCATCAGTGAAATAGGTCCTCTGCGTCTTGAAAGCAGCCGCGATTTCTCTCAATACTTGGCGGAAATCCCATAAGATGATGTCTTCCCGATCAGCCGCTTGCTTCGCGTCGTCTGTCCAGCCCCAGGTCACGATAACCTTCTGATAGTTGTGCCGATCGGCGCCGAAACCGTATTCCCTCAATTTGTCGTGCACCTCTTGCTGACCGAATTTCCGCTCAATGAAGTAACCGATTGTTCTCCTCTGACCTGCCTGTTGAATGCGTTTCTTGAGGTCCTCACGAGAGAACTCTTTAGCAGTCAACTTTGAATAGGAGCCTGAGATAGAAACGCCGCACTCGATGTGGTAGCGCTTGATCCCCTCCGGACCGGAGATATCAACAGCCAGGAGGTCAATCTCGTATTGGCTCTTGCACTTGACATTAGGGATTGTGAACCAGCCCTTCACATACCGACAGTATGAGTCCACGATTTTTTCTGTTGTTTCCACCTTATAGCCTCCTCTACGGCACCTCGATGCTGTCCAGGATCGTCTTCACGATGTCATCCGTCGTCTTCTCCTGCGCCTCGGCCTCCACTGCCCCAGCCGGCCCTCTACGGCGCAACATGTAGCGCCGGCCACGGCTCGCTAGATAGACCCAAAGCGTCCCACACGACTATCTGAAGCTCGTATTGTCCAGCGATAACCCCTGTCGGGACCTCGAGCTCGGCCGAGTATATGCCGTCCCCCGCCACGCCGTCTCCCAAGAGACCATCATCGTTCAGAGACACGCCCAGATGTATTCCCCCAAACTGAAGCTCAACACGTTCGACAGCGTTAGTCTCGCCAAACGTCTTCGGCATTGCGACCACCTTCAGGGTCTCGCCGACGGACAGCACCTGCGTCTGCAAGAATCCGCCTGCGAGAATCACTGGCGCACGGGCGGATGCGGTGCTTGTCTCAAACCAGTGCGTATCGTCCGTCAGGCAATTGCTGGCGAAATCGCACGCAGATATCTGGATTTGGTAGAAGGTCTCCGGCTCAAAGCCACCGGGCGGGGCATAGGACACGGCCAAACGATGCTCGCTCTCGAGGCGCGTGATCTGGGTGGAGACGGCGGAGCCGTTGACCAAGAGTTCCACTGTGCTCTGGTCAACACCAGTGTCGCCATCAACTACTGAAAACGATATGCTCGTGTCCGGCGGCACGGTTGCACCCGTACGGGGGTTTACATCGGCGAGAACCGGCGGGGTGGTGTCCCGAACGTAGTCAGAAAGGTAATAGGCGCAGTTCTCTATCAACTGCGCTCGCCCGCCCTGCTCGTCTGAAACGTAAGGAATTGCGAACGTCATATAGACTATCTGGCCTCCGTTTGTGTCGTCCCCATCCTCGTCGAAGTATATCAAGCCCGGCTGGGAATACCGCGACCAATCGTAGAGCACGTTTCCGTCGGCCGCAGGGACGCATACGTCCCTTGTGGCGAGAAACTCGCCCTGAAATCCGACCGTCGCCTCGAGCACGTTCGGCGCAGTCGCAAGCTGCGCCTCGGGCTTTTTGAGTATGAGTATGTCCCCGTAGTCTGCCTTCCAGGAGTCTATGTGCAGGACATAGCGCCTTAGGTCAGAGAGCTTGGACGGGTACTGCTGGCAAGCGCTCCATGCAAGGTCCCCCGACTCGATCAGGAGCCGCCCACCGCCGAGCACGTACTCAACGAGGCCCTCGTAATATGCTGGGAGCGGCTCCGAGGCATCGCCGAGGCAATATATCACAACGTCAAACGGTAGGTCGGGCAAGCTCTCGCCTGGGTTGTGGGTGTGGACCACGTATCCAGCGGCCTCGAGCACGTCAAGAAAGATGTCGGCAGAGCCACCTGAACCATCGTCTATTAGGAGCACTGAGCCCAGCGAGGGTATGATCGAGAAACTGAAGTAGCCAGCCTCCGGCAAGAGCGCCCTGTTGGGGGTCTTGGCGATGTCAGATGCCTCGAGGCGATACGACACGCGGTCGCCGGGGACTAGGCCAGCTCCTGGAATCTCCGCGTAGTAAGTCGAGTCGCCCTGCTTCGTGAGATGGACAAAAGCGTCGTCCTCGTTGGAATAGTGGTAGTAAAGCTTGACGCTCTGCTCGTCCACGCCGACGCTGTCGCGAACGATGCAGGTAACCTGAAACGAGCCACGGGCAGCAGGCTGGCTGACGAGCGGCGTGTGCTCGATCGACGGCGGGACTGAATCGGTTCGCACCCAAAAGCTATGCACCTGGTCGGGAGCGTCGGCAGGGCTAGTTGAGTAGCTTCCGGCGATATTCTCGGCGTATAGATAGTAAAAGACCTGTGTGTTCTCAGGCTGACCGGGGAGAGTCGCCACGTACTGTTCGGGCAGGACGCCGGGCGCCAGAGCGGTGGCCGTCCAATCAAAAGCGGACCGAGCCGCACTCCCTGTCCTGTAATAGACCAGGACCTCCCCCTCTACAAGAGGCAGCTCGGAGTGGATGAAACAGCTGAGTGTGATGTCCTCGTCGAAATCCTCCGTGTCCGGCAGCAGCTCGAAGTCTATCTGCGGCGACACCGAGCCAGGGTTGTAATAAGACCTCAGGACCTCATCCCAAAGCGTGTCGGCAGTAAAGTCCAGGAAGCCCTGGTTACCGTCGTAGCGCTCGTCGTAGCTATATTCTTCCGACTCGAAGTAGATCGATAGTCCATAGCAGTAAGGAAGGCCCGCCCCAGAGCGGTGGTAATAGACTACGTCGTCGTGCCTCGAGGCAACCTGCTGCGCCGCGGCAGATATTGCCTCGGAGATGTTCTGAGCGCTCAGTGCAAGCATGAAGTCCTTGAGATCAACGTAATACCAGTAATCTTCCATCCTGTAGCTCGAGAGGTAGGCATCGTAAACCTTACTCTTGCTGTGCTCCATCGAGCCAATGAGCAGCTGGGCGAGGCTGCCAAGGGAGGACAGGAAGCCGTCGTCGAACTTCGCCTCGTCAATAGCGGAGAGCACCACGTATGATTCGTCGTCCGGGTCTGACTTGCCGTCGGTGTACGAGTTATAGAAGTAGTTGACGATATGCATGGCAAGCTCCTTGGGTGTGAGGTCTGAGCCGGGCTCGATCTCGCTCAGGAAGCCGTAGTCCCAGCCGTCCCAGGGAACCGTTTCTTCGGAGGCCACCACCACCTTACACAGGTCCTTGATCTGGTATGCGACCTCGACCATCCCCATCAGGCAGGCGTCCATCCCGACAAGGTCGAAGGTCACGCCGGTCTCCTGCTTCAGTGCTGCGAGCGCGGACTTGAGCTCCAGCATGTCCATAGAGGCATAGCCATCGTAGCAGATGTCTTTCCGCGGTTTGCTCGGAGCGAGCTTCTTCCTCCAGCCGTCCCCATGGTCCCAAAGGACAAGTCCGAAATGATCGGCCGGGTAGTTCGCGACCGCCCACTTGGAGAAAGCAAGCAATGTATCTGGGTTGGCGAGGTCTAGCTCAGTCAGGCCGTCCCAGCCGCTTTCGATGTCGCCCAGCGGGACTTCGTCCGAGACAATAGCGCTGTTCTGCGGTCCGGCAGGATCGTATCGCGCCCGGTAGGCGCGTGTGTCCGCGTTGCTGAATTGGTCGATCAGGATTACCACATTCGCATCGACCGATTCGATCGCTCCCTCGATCTCATTGAGGTCCACGGGCGCGGTGCTGGAGAGGCTGTTGTCGGCGCTCATGTAAACGACGAACGTCCACGATTTCTCGTCGAGCGCGGACGGCTCTTCACCCCGGAGCTCGTTCACTGAGCACACTGAAAGCAGCAGTATGGCAACGAATATGAATAAGCTTTTCAAGGTCATTCCCTCAATCGCCAAGCCCAGCCCGACCGAGCGCTGCGAGCAGATCCTCCTCCGTCATCGCTCCCTCGCTCCGCAGAACGAGCTTGCCGCGCGCGTCGAACACAATGAAAGTCGGCAAGTTGTTGATCCTAAACTGTTTGGCCAGATCAGGATCGTCAGCTGGGTCGATCATGCGAACCTGAAGCCTCTCGCCGAACCGAGCCTTCATCTTGTCCAGAAGCTCTCTCATCTCGTCGCAGCCGTAGCGCCACTCCGCGCAGAAGCAGCCAAGTATGGGGCGCTTTGCCTGACCAGGCTTGGTCAGACTGGCCTGCTCGGAGCTCGGCGCCGGGCTCTCGACCTGTTCTGCCGCTGAAGACGGCTGAACGCTGGGCCTGGCCCTTTGCTTGATCTGCTCGAACCTGCGATTGAAGTGCCAGACGAACAGGACAACCACGACCATAGTAATCGCCATGGTCAGAACGCTTCTGTTGGCCTTCTTTCTCATTTCTATCCGCCTCCCTCAACGATGAAATCGCCGATGGCCAGATAATCCATACCCGTTACCTTGAACGTCCTGAGCCCCTCGGCTGGCGTGCATACGATCGGCTCGCCCTTCGTGTTGAAAGACGTGTTGAGCACTATCGGAACGCCAGTCAGCTCCTCGAACTCCGCTATCAGCCTGTGATAGAGGGGGTTTGTGTGCCTGCTAACGGTCTGAACGCGCGCGGAGCCATCTGTGTGCACAACGGAGGGGACCTTGTCCTTGACGGCGTCCTTGAAAAACAGGTTCAGGTTCATAAACGGGCTTGGATAGGCGTTCTCAAACCACTCGCCCACCCTCTCCTCCAGTATCGAGGGCGCAAGCGGACGCCAAAGCTCACGCATCTTGATAACGTTCACCTTATCCTTCATCTCGGGCGACCTGGGGTCCGCCAATATGCTCCGCGCGCCCAACGCCCGAGGCCCGATCTCCATCCTCCCCTGAAACCACCCAACTATCTTCTGGTCAACCAAGAGCCGCGCAACCTCCTTGCAGATGTCCTCAGACCTCCGATATCGCAGGCCAGCGCGAACGATCTCCGCCTCGATCTCGCTGTTTTTGAACTCCGGCCCCCAATAGACGTGCGGCATGTGGGATTTGCTCTCAAAGCCCATCCGAGCATAGCCCTCCATCGCCGCCCCAAGCGCCGTCCCGTTGTCCATCGCTGCCGGTTGAACGTAGATATGGTCAACGTAGGGCGAGTTCAAGATCGCCGAGTTCATGCAACAGTTGAGAGCTACGCCCCCGCCGAGGCAGAGATTGCGGTAGCCTGTCCGCTCGTAAAGCGTCTTCGCCAGCGCCACTCCGATGCGCTCAAGCTGGGTCTGAAGCGTCATCGCGATGTCTTTATGAATCTTCAAGAGCTCCCCATCATATCTGGCGTATTTCCCCAGCCTCTTGATGGCATTCAGGTCAACCTTGTATCCTCCGTCGCTAACATTGACGACGTTGGCGAACTTCTCGTCGAACTGTCCGTAGGCGGAGAGGCCCATCGTCTTGCCTTCCTGGAAATAGCCAAAACCTAGATAGAACGTGATGTTCTTATACATAGCCCCAAGCGACTGCGTGTAAGTGTACTGCTTAAACGGCCTGGAGATCACGTTACCCTCGCCAACATAAAGCGACGTCGAATAACGCTCACCAAGACCATCCACAACGATGATATTCGCCTTGTCAAAACCAGACAGCCGAAACGCGCTCGCAGCATGCGCCAAGTGGTGCTTCACGTCGAAGAATCGGGCGTTCGGGAACTTGCCCCTCATCTCTCTCAAAAACCTCTTGCGCTTGACGAAGTAACCGTAGCTCAGCCCCTGCAAGAAACCCGCGTTAAGGTCTTTCTGGCCGAAACGCAGCTTGAGAATGTTCTTGAGCGACATCTTCTTGTAGCTGAAGATGATGCTCTTGGTCAGCTGTTCCAGGGCCAGATAGGCGTTCATATCGACCGAGTAGGCGACAGCGTCGATCTCCTCTGGCTTGACGTGCGCCTCGTTCAAACACCAGTCGATAGAGCCGTACGGCGGCTCCCCGCCCCAGCAGAGGCCTGGCGTGTGCTTGATCCGGTCGAGGCGCTCGTCCTCTATGGAGCAGACGAGCTCGCCGTCGCGCACAAGGGCAGAAGAATTATCGTGAAAACACTCGTTTACGCCCAGAACAAACATCTATCTTAACTCCTCAAACTTGAAGGCTACTAGAGCACACCGACTTTGTAACTTATCAGTATAACAGAACACCCGGCTCAAAGGCTAAAATATAATCTCAACGCCCGCAAGACTATTCGGACAGGGAATAGTGTTGGCCATCTCGCATTTATTCCCAGCTTTCAGCTCTATCAAGACCCGGAGCCTCCCGGCCAAGGTTACTATTTCGGGATCAGTTCTAACACCCGGACTGCCCGCGCTCGCCCTGACCGCCAAGACACGTACGCCAGAGGCGTTTGACGCCATACTCCCTCCTTTCCAGATAACCAGATGGATATCGGCTACCACCCAACTAGAGAGGCTGTCTAGTAAGTGCATCTGCATGGAAGAATCCCTGTGTTGAAGGATGCCTGGCCCTGGATGTAGGGGCGGTTCACGTCCCGCCCGACCTCAGCGCCACAACATATTGTGGGTGATTCGTGAATCGCCCCTACAAAAAACACGCCTGGCCCCTTCATTGGACAACCTCCGAAGATGGGGGCTAGGGCAATGATAGTCTCTCGCATCGCCACCGCTTGCGCCGTGCGATGAGGCCGCCCTGGGTCGGGGAGCGCCCCTTCCTCTCACAAAGACTGTTTGACAATAGCGTGTCGTGTTGCGAATCTTCTGTGCTACTGTATTTGGGCACAGATAAAGATATGGAGGTCATTGTGATCGATGGCGTTAAGGTTAAGAAGTTGAAGGTGATGCCCGACGAGCGAGGGCGGCTGATGGAGATACTCAGGAGTGATGATGGCGAGGAGTTTTTTGCGAACTTCGGCCAGGCATACATGACCACAGGCTATCCGGGCGTCGTGAAGGCCTGGCACTACCACAAACATCAGAGCGATCACTTCGCGGCGGTTTCAGGGATGATGAAGGTGGTGCTATACGACGATCGTGAGGATTCGCCCACAAAAGGAGAGATCAATGAGTTCTTCATGGGTGAGCACAACCCGATTCTGCTTGTCATCCCACGGGGCGTGTATCATGGATTCATGTGCATCAGCGAGAAGGAGGGCATCATAATTAACATCCCTGACAAGGTGTATAACTATGAGAACCCGGACGAATACCGCCTGCCGGCGCACGGCTCCAAGATACCTTACGACTGGGCGAGAAAGGACCGATAATGTCTCAAGAAGGCTTGAAGCTGCTGGTAACCGGCGGCGCTGGGTTCATCGGCTCGAACTTCATCCGCTACATAATGTCTAATCATCCGGATTGGTATGTGTGCAACCTGGACAAGCTGACATACGCCGGCAATCTCGAGAACGTAAGCGACGTCGAAGGCCAGCCCAACTACCGCTTCGTGAAGGGCGATGTCGCTGACAGGGCGCTGGTCGATCCGCTGGTCAAATGGGCGGATATAATCGTGCACTTCGCGGCCGAGACGCACGTCGATAGGTCCGTAATGGACGCCGGCGACTTCGTCACCACTGACGTGTTCGGGACATTTGTCCTTCTCGACTGCGCCAAGGTCCACGGCCTTCAGAAATTCATCCACATCTCAACCGACGAGGTCTATGGCGAGGCGCACGGCAGGCCGTGCCTGGAGAGCGACCCGCTGATGCCCAAGAGCCCTTATGCGGCGTCGAAAGCCGGCGCGGACAGGCTAGCGTATTCCTACTGGGCGACGCACAAGGTCCCCGTCTTGGTCTCGCGCTGTTCTAACAACTATGGCCCGTTCCAGCTGCCGGAGAAAATGGTTCCGCTGTTTACGACTAACGCCATCGAGGACAGGCCGCTGCCGGTCTATGGCACTGGCCAAAACAAGCGAGACTGGATACACGTGCTGGACCATTGCCGCGCTCTGGAGCTTCTAATACTTAAGGCCGACTGCTTCGGCGAGGTGTTCAACGTGAGCTCGGGGCATGAGGTTACGATTCTTCAGATGTGCGACCACATACTCAAAGCGCTCAGCAAGCCGAAGGAGCTCATCGAGTTCGTCGTTGACAGGCCAGGGCACGTCCTTAGGCACGCGGTCAACAGCGACAAGTTGCGGAATATGTTCAATTGGGCGCCGAAGGTCGAGTTCGAGGATGGGATTAGGGAGACGGTTCTGTGGTATGAGAGTCACCCTGAGTGGTGGCGGAAGATCAAGCAGCGCCTCGCTAGATATTACGAGAAGCAGTACGTTGAGAGAAGATAGCGTTGTTTATGTATGAATACTTAGGAGGACACAGATGGATTTGGTTGAACAGCTGAAAAGGCGAGCACGCGCGAGGAAGATGCAGATCGTTCTCGGCGAGGGGCCTGACCCGCGAATGGTCGAGGCGGCCGCTACTCTTGTCAAGGAGGAGATATGCGGCGTTACAATCCTCGGCCCGAAGGACGAGATATTGGCCGAGGCCCGGAAGCAGAACCTGAACTTCAGCGGGGTCGAGATATTTGATTTTATGAAGAGCGACAAGATCGAGGATTTCGGGAACGCGCTCTATGAGATTCGGAAGGCCAAGGGCATGACGCCTGATGAGGCGAGAGGTCTTCTGACGAGTGCTGAGCTTGGCAGCCTTTACTTCGGCGCGATGATGATCAGGAAGGGCATGGCGGACGGAATGGTAACCGGCGCATGTCACAGCACAGGCAGCGTCCTGAGAGCCGCAATCCATGTGGTTGGCACACGGGCGGGCTGCAAGGTGGTCTCGAGCTCCATGATCATGGTGGTGCCCAAATCCTCGTGCGGCGAGGACAAGATACTCATCTTCTCTGACCCGGCGTTTGTGCCTGACCCCACAGCAGAGCAGCTGGCGGACATAGCCGTCTCCTCGGCGAGCACATACAAGGCTCTCATCGGCGTCGAACCAGTGGTCGCGATGCTCTCCTTCTCAACCAAGGGAAGCGCCAAGCATCCAACGGTCGATAAGGTCATCGAGGCGACGAAGCTCGCTCAGGAGAAGGCGCCAGACCTTGCCATCGACGGCGAGCTTCAGGCTGACGCCGCCATTGTCGAGAAAGTCGGAGCCAAGAAGGCGCCCGGCAGCACGGTCGCTGGCCACGCCAACGTCCTCATCTTCCCCGATCTCAACGCAGCTAACATCAGTTACAAACTGGTTCAGCGCCTCGGCGGCGCGGAGGCGTTCGGCCCGATTGCGCAGGGGCTGGGTGCACCGGTGAACGATCTCTCGCGGGGCTGTTCAGCAAACGATATTGTCGTTCTGGCCGCGATCACATCTTTGCTGGCGCAGAGCTAGAAAAAAACCGACGGATTAGCCGGCGCCTCGGACGTCTTCGAAGTTACTTGAATGAGCTCTCTCCCAAGGGAGACTCCCAAGGGAGAGAGCAGATTCAGACTAAACTGGCCGTTTAGACACCGTTTTTGCTTGTTCTGATAGAATGGCAGCGTGTGAGATTTAGACAACACCCCAAAATGATCTGCTGACACGCCCGGAAAACCTGATACAGTTAGCCCCGAGTATGAGCGCTATTGACGCAAGACAGAAGTGAAGAGGTTCGACAGTGAAGAAACTCCTCTATATCAAAGACTCACAGCAATTCTGGAAAGTCTTCAGTGAGGAGAGAGACAAAGTAAGGAAGCAGCTGTCTAGGCTTCCTTTTGCCGAGAAAATCGAAATAATGTCGAAGATGCGCGAGGCATTTCGCCGCCCACCTGCAAACAAGGACGAATAGTTGAGCAAAAAGATCGTAATCGTTGGCGCGGGGCCGACGGGCATCGGCGCCGCCTACCGGCTCAACGAGCTGGGCCACGAGAGCTGGGACATCTACGAGCAGAACGGTTACCTAGGCGGCCTGGCGGCGTCTTTCACGGATGACAAGGGCTTCGTCTGGGACGTCGGCGGCCACGTTGTGTTCTCCCACTACGACTACTTCGACCGCTACGTTGACAGCGTTCTGGGCGACGATTACCTCTCTCACGAGCGGCGAAGCTTCATAAGAATCTACGACAAGTGGGTTCCATATCCGTTCCAGAACAACATCCGCTACCTGCCGAAAGAAATCGTCCTCGAGTGCCTAGTCGGCCTGTTCGAGGCGTCCCGAGACAGCCATCGTTCCTCTAACTTCCGTGAATGGATCGACGCAGTCTTCGGAAGAGGCATTGCGAGGCATTTCATGGTCCCCTACAACAACATGGCCTGGAAGTTTCCGTTGGAGAGAATGTCGAAAGACTGGATAGCGGAGCGCGTCAGCGTCATCGATTTCGAGAGGGTACTTGGCAACGTTGTCCTTCAGAAAGACGATGTGGGCTGGGGTCCCAACAGCAAGTTCAGGTTCCCACTGAATGGCGGCACCGGGGCCATGTTCGAGGGCTACCGACAGCACGTCAAAGAACACCTCCATTTGAACCATCGCCTCATCGCTCTGGACCTCAACTCGAGGACGCTCGAGTTTGAAAACGGCGTGCGAACCACTTTTGACGCCCTGCTGACCAGCGTACCTCTGGACGAGCTCGCAGCGATTACTCGAGTCGCGCCTGACGCTGTGCGGGACGCCGCCTCAAGGCTCGGGACCACCGCGGGTGTCATGGTCGGTCTGGGCTTCCGGAACCCATGTCCAAGCGACAAGTGCTGGATGTATTTTCCGGAGGACAATTCACCCTTCTACCGCGTTACCTATTTCTCAAACTACTCCCCGAACAACGTCCCCGATGCAGACCACCACTCCCTCGTCTGCGAGGTCTCCTGCCAACCACACGAGCTCGATAATGTCGCTCGCAGCGCCGTTGAAAGCGCGCTCGATGGGCTCATCGCCGCCGGCCTCATTGCGACTCAAGATGTTGACGGCCTAGTCAGCACAAAAGTCATCAAACTGAGCCACTCCTATCCCGTCCCGACGCTTGACAGGAACCAGAATCTCAGGACGGTGCTCGAGTTCCTTGAATCACACAATATCCTGTCGAGGGGCAGATTTGGCGGCTGGCGCTACGAGATAGGCAACACCGATCACTCGTTTATGCAGGGCAAGGAGGCCATCGACAGGATCCTTCTTGGCAGGCCGGAGCAAGTCTGGACCGAGCTCCAATGAACAGGACATATCCTGATTCTGCTTCTGAACCCACCGACTCGAAAGCGTATCGAGGGACATGCTAATGACCCTCTTACTGACATACGCAGCGGTCTTTGCGACCGGCGTCGCCGTCTCTCTCGTGCTCACGCCCATTGTCAGGGCGCTGGCGAGGCGCATTGGCGCCATGGACTTTCCTAGCCATAGAAAGGTCCATTCAAAACCTATCCCGTCGCTCGGCGGCATCGCGATAATCGCCGCGTTTGGCATCTCGGCGCTGCTCGGCCTTCAGCTGTGCCCTGATCCCAGCAACGCGCTCGCACGCAAGCTGACCGGCATGTTCATCGGATGCCTCATCGTGATGGGTGTGGGCATCTACGACGACATCAAGGGTTTGCGACCTACCTTGAAACTCGTGGGGCAGATTATCGCATCAATCGTGCTCATTCTCTACGGGTTCGGCATAGAGAAGTTCACCTCTCCGCTTTCGCAGACCGGCTCAATCGCCGTCCCCGCTGCCGTCGGAGTGATGCTCACCGTGCTTTGGGTTGTCGGTTTGACTAACTCGGTGAACCTAATCGATGGACTCGACGGTCTCGCAGCGGGCGTCGTCTTCATAGCGTCGCTGACTTTGATGTCCGTTACAATTTACAGGGGTGATTATCAGATCGGCTTGCTCTCCGTCGCGGTCGCAGGCGCCGTCCTCGGCTTCCTCAAATTCAACTTCTTTCCCGCAAGCATCTTCATGGGCGATACGGGAAGTATGTGCCTCGGCTTCATCTTTGCGGCCATGTCCCTGCTCGGAGCGTCCAAGAGCACCGTCGCTGTCGCCCTGCTCGTCCCAATCACCTCAATGGCGGTTCCGCTGATGGACACGGGACTCGCCTTTCTCAGAAGGCTCTTTCGCGGAACTCACCCCTTCAAGGCCGACCGCGAGCACCTACATCACAGGCTCCTTACGCTTGGCCTCTCCCAGCGACAGGCCGTTGTCCTTATCTACTTTGTCTCAGCATACCTCGGCGTTATCGCTTTCATAACGGTTCTCATTCCGTTCAAATACAGTTTTTTAATCCTCATCATTCTTGCAATGGGCCTCATCCTAGCGCTGAAGACGCTTGCCTACCTTGAGAAACATGTCGCCGCGGTCCGGGACAACTCACCAAAAGAATCGGCGGAGCACCCTTCTAGTGGGGCGTTCTGATAATAGCATAGGATTCATGTGAGTGCGATTTCGTGCATCTTGTAGCGCCAGCGAGTTACTCCCGACCCTTGCGCCTCGCCAGTTCCAGGACCTTTATTCTGGCGTTCCGAACGCTCCCGCTGCGCTCTGGAGGCGCATATCGAACAAACAGCTTATAGGCCCGAATAGCCTGATCAATTTCCCCGATCGCCTCATAAACCGTGGCCATGTTGAAGTAGGCATCAGCGAACGTCGGGTTCAACTCTACCGCACATCCGTAGTCCTCGAGCGATTCCTTCACTTGCCCCAGAGCGGCCCTGGCGAACCCTCGATTGTTGTATGCCTCGCTGCACTGAGGGTTAAGCTCGATTGCCCTGCCGCAGTCTGAGACCGTCGCCGCAAACTCCCCCTTCTCCAGATGACACGAGCCACGCAGCTGGAACGCCTCCCAACTGCCCGGGCTGATCTCGATAGCCTTGTCGCAACTCCTGATCGCCTCGTCGTTGAGGCGCAGCGAGGCGCAGGCCTGGGCACGGCCCATGTAACACTGGTCACATTGGGGATCGATCTGTATCGCAACGTTGTAATCCGCGACGGCGCGTTTGAACTTTCCCTGTGTGAAATAGACGAACCCTCGCCTGAGATACGCTTCTGAGCAAGTTGGTTCGGCGGCTATTGCGCTCGTGTAATCCGCGATTGCAGCCCCAAACATTTCCCGGTCCTCGTAAAGGGGCCCGCGGGCCAGAAAAAAGTCCGCTCTGTGCGGGTCAAGCGCGATCGCCCCGGCGTAGTCGGCGAGTGCCTTGTCAAGGAGGGCGTGCGCATAATGAAGCTTGGCCCGGTGAAAGAACGCCTCCGCGTAGCCCGGCTTGAGCGCTATCGCCTTGTCGTAATCCGCAAGCGCCTCTTTGTATTGGCCCATCTCAGCATAAACGTTGCCTCTGGCGTCGTAAGCGTGGGCGCTTTCGGCATCGAGCTCGATCGCTTTATTGGCATCGAGGAGACCGGCGTCGAACTTCCCGATCGCTGCGAGACTCTCTGCCCTGTGAATGCGCGCGCTGACGAGGTCCGGCTTTAAGTCAATTGCCTTATCATAGTCGGCTATGGCCTTCTCGTGGTGGCCAAGACCGGCATAGGCGTAGCCCCTCGTGTCTAGGGCGTCAGGGTCCTGCGGATCGAGCTCTATCGCCTTGCTGGCGTCAACCAGCGCGTCCTCGAACTTGCCCGACAGGCACATCGCCCAGGCGCTACCCATGTATGCCGTCGCACGCTGCGGGTCTATCGAGATTATCCTGGAGTAGTCAGCAATGGCGTCGTCCAGTTGACCTGTACTAGTGTAGGCCAAACCCCGATTATCAAGCGCTGTCAGGTATTGGGGGTCGATCTGAAGGGCGCTGGAGTAGTCTCTGATCTCATGCTCAAAATCACCCTTCTTGTGATAGGCCACACCTCGATTCAAAAAGGCCTTCGCACTACGAGGCTTAAGCTCTATCGCCTCATCGTAATCCGCAATCGCCTCGTCATATCGCTCCATGCGTCTTAAGGCGTTTGCCCGTGCCTGGTAGGCGTGAAACGAATCGGGCTTGAGTTCAATCGCCCTGGTCAGATCGGCAATAGATTTGCCATACTCTCCTTTCTTGCGATATGCGACGCCTCGGTTGATGAGACAATCCACGTCCGAAGGATCGATCTCGAGAGCTTTCGAGAGGTCCGCTATGGCAAGGTCATACTCCTTCTTCTCCATCAAGTAGAGTGTGCCCCGCATCCGATATGCTGTCTTGTGCTCAGGATTCAGCTCTATTGCCTTGCTGTAATACCGGATAGCATCGTCGATACGACCTTTGCTCTCGGCGGACATCCCCTTCTTCCACTGGCTATCGGCCATCCTTGCTGCGCAACCCAATAAGACCCCAACGAGAGCAATCGCAACGATCGCCGCCAAAGCCGTGTGCCTCCTCATAACGCTTGTCATCTCCGCCTCCCTTTTATTTACTCCGCTGCACTCTGCCCAAACCACTCATGTCCCTGCCTCAACCTTATCATATCGCCCCCTGCTCAACTGTGCAAACCAGGTCGCAAGCAAGGATGAAGGCGGAAGGATGAAGGATGAAATCAGCCGTAGGTTGTAAGTTGCAGGTGTATTGCCCCCCTGCCGCCTCTTCGTCCCCTTGACCGGTGAGGCTGTCCAATAAAGGAGCCAGGCGTGTTTTTTGTAGGGGCGATTCACGAATCGCCCACAATCTGTTGTGGCGCTGAGGTCGGGCGGTTCGTGAACCGCCCCTACATCCAGGGTCAGGCATCCTTCAACACAGGGATTCTTCCATGCAGATGCACTTATAGGACAGCCTCCTGTGTCAGGGCCAACTGCCAACTGCCAACTGCCAACTGCGTTAAGGGAGGATAATGGTAGCCCATATCCACGATCCCCGTGTCGGGCGTGCCGTCCGCCTGGGTGGTCCGGTCAGAAAGGCCCGCGGCGCTAACCGATATGCGCCCGGCGTCTATGCACAGACTATCCGGGTGCAAATAGTATTTCCCCAGGGGACCTGTAACGAACATCGGGTCGTCGTGGATGTTACCCTCGCCCGCATCCTCGCCCTCAATGCAGCAGTAGGTTGCCGAGCAGTCATAAAGGTCGTCACCGTTGCCCCAGATGATGCAGTCGAAGATGACCGGCGCACTGTAGTGCTCGCAGCATATCCCGCCGCCCCAAGAGGCCGAGTTGCTAATGATCGTGTTGTTTTCAATCCTCGGCGAACTTTTATAGCAGTATATTCCACCACCATCGTCGTCGGCAGTGTTGCCCGTGATTGTGTTGTTTGAGATACTCGGCGAACATTTATAGCAGTATATCCCGCCGCCGAACCAGTTGGCACTGTTGCCTGTGATTGTGTTGTTCTCAATCATCGGCGAACTGTTCTCGTAGCAGAATATCCCGCCGCCGCGGTAGGCACTGTTATCCGTGATTGTGTTGTTCTCAATCATCGGCGAACTGTACCAATAGCAGGCTATCCCGCCGCCGCGGTCGGCACTATTGCCCGTGATCGTATTGTTTGAGATAGTCGGCGAATCGTTCTCGCAGCATATCCCGCCGCCGCAGTAAGCACTGTTGTCCGTGATTATGTTGTTTTCAATCGTCGGCGAACTGTTAGAGCAGTATATCCCGCCGCCCCAGAGGTTGGCACTGTTACCTGTGATCGTGTTGTTCTTGATGGTCGGCGAACCGCCCTCGCAGTATATCCCGCCGCCATAGGTGTAGGAGCCGCTGGTTCTGTTGCCCGTGATCGTATTGTTCTTGATGGTCGGCGAACTTCCGTAGCAGTATATCCCGCCGCCGTCGCCGGCCGAAACAGTGTTGCCCGAAACCGTGTTGTTCTCGATCATCGGTGAACCACCCCAGCAGCATATCCCGCCGCCGGTGTAGTCGGCCGAGTTGCCCGAGATCGTGTTGTTTGAGATGATGGGCGAACTGTCCGAGCAGTAAATCCCCCCGCCGCCGGTGTCAGTAGTGTTGTTTGAGATCGTGCTGTTTGCGATCGTCGGCGAACTCTTATAGCAGAATATCCCGCCGCCACTCCAATCCGGGTATGAACTGCCATTAGCATTGCCACCAGTTATTGTGACATTCTCTATGGTGAGGTTGTTTGCACCATCGCAGTAGATGACGTGGTAGGCCGAGCCCTCCGCGTCCAGAGTCGTGGTGCTAGGGCCATCACCTGTAAGGGATACATGACTACTCATGTTGAGGGGGAACGTCTCGCCATTGGTTGAGGTGGCATAGGTGCCATGGACGATATGAATCGTCACGGGATTGTCCTCGGAGCCCTCAACCGACGCCAGGGCGTGGGCTATCGTTTTCCAGGGAGAGCCGAACGATCCCTTGCTGGAGTCGTCACCTGTCGAGCCGTTGACATAGTAATGCGATCCTGTCGCATTCACTGTGAACGGGGTCAGGCTGGCCGTGCTCACATAGGTGAATGTGCCTGGGTAGGTTAAGAGCGCAGCAAAGGCATAATCGCCTGCATCTCCTACAGGTGGTACTTCGCACGGCAGGTTGAAGGTCCAAAACGGGGTAGTTCCCATCTCGAACCAGGCGGGCACGTAGATATCCGGGACCCACGGCTCGATGAGATGCCTCCAGCCATCGTATTGCGTGGACCAGATGTCCCCGTCTGGCAAGATGATTCCCACATATAGGTCAACGGCCATCCCTTCACCGTCATTCTCAGCCGAAAGGCTCACCTCAATCGTGTCGCCGGACTGATACGTGTCGGCGTCCGTGTAGATCGTGATTGTAGGGGCCGCGGTCGCTGCCAACGGCAGCAAGGTAAAGGCCGCAAGGATGACACATACAAATGCTGTTCTCATGTCCCGCTCCCTTTTCTGGGGTTAGCGTTATCTGCGCTGTGCCCTATAATTGAAGCGCAGCAATACCCAGAAAACCAACCCAGAGAAGAATAACACGGAACCGCCCGATTCTCAAACGGCCATTGGGGTTTGGTCACACTCTGTCATGTCCGGCTGTCTATGGGGAGGTAGCACTTGAAACGAGAGCTCGGATTCGGATACAATGATTTTTTGAAATGCGCCGCGAGAGTTTACATGAGGCTATGATTTAAGGTGTCATTTTGAACAACATTCTGAGGGAGGCTAGCTCATGAGAAGGGGATCACTTGTTCTGTTGGCGTTGATTGTCATTGCTGGTGCCCTGTGTGCCTGCTCCGGAACACATCTTCAGAAAGCGCAGTTGTCGGGCGCTACGGCGAAGTCCGTGGAACGGGAGATTCACGTGGAGAGGCTGCTTGAGGGCAGCCAGGCGCAGAGGCTCGGCATCGCACCGGGAGATGTTATCGTTGAGTACGACGGCAAGAGGGTTGAGACGCCGGCTGAGCTGAGAGAGGCGATTGCTGCGGCATCCGAGCCGGAGATCAAGCTCGTCATTAGGCGTGGAGAGAAGCTGATAGACATGACGGTGCAGCCCGGCAAACTGGGTGTTTATCTGAAAGTGATAGCGCGAGTTCACAGAATGCCTGATGCGAAGGTCATCGAGGGTATCGAGCCGCTGTCCTGGGAAAGCGGTGAGCTGATCAGCTTCGTGGCATGTGTTCGGCGGGTCCTGGCCCATTATGGCGAGCAATATGACTACAAGTATCTGATGGGTATCTCAGGCACGGCTTTCAGGATACAGTTTTTCGACAACTGGTGCCCGAGCTCGCCGGACCCGGGCTGCGGCTTCGACTGTGCGGAGGTTCTGCTTCGCACGCTTGGCCGTGGAAGTGAAAACTATTTCATGAAGACGGCATTTCAGAATATGCCAAACGCTCTGGACGAGGCGCAGATGAGGCAGAAGACCATCGAGAGCATAGACAAGGGCTTGCCGGTCGTCGCCATCGATATCGTGAACGTGCCCGAATGGGGCGTCATAACCGGCTATCAGAACAACAAGCAGGACTTCTTCTGCCGCTCCTACTTCGACTACGGAATGACGGACTACAACATAGTAGAAAAGACCCCCTGGATTGCCATGACGATTGGCGAGAAGGGCGAGTCGCTCTCCGGCGAGGCTGCGGTGCGGCAGTCGTTGGCTGTCGCATACAAGGTGGGCACCACGGAGACGTTCGACGGATACTTCGCAGGTCCTGCGGCGCTTAAGGCATGGATAGCGGCGATTGAGAACGAGGCCTCGTTTGCGACTATCTCGGCCAAGACGCCGGCTGAGGACGACCGTTGTTCGACCAATGCTTGGATATACGAAACCTTTGAGGCGAACAGGGCGGTTGCGTCCGATTTTCTCAAGACCTATGCAGATGTGTTTGGCAAGATGCGCGACGCGACATTGCAGCTGGCGGGAATCTACGACAAGCAGGTTGAGCTCTTGAAGTCAGGCGAAGAGAATGTGGTCTTGCCCTTCGCGGGCGATATGAGGCCGTGGACACAGGAGCTTCGGAGCAAGGAGGCGGCCACGCTGAAGGAGGTTCTGACGCTCGAGAACGAGGCGATCGAGCTCATCGGCACCATCATGGAGGTCTGCGAGATTCCGCCATACGAGGACGAAGGCGGAAGGATGAAGGCGGAAGGATGAACGGGCGAGTGTAGGACGGCCTTCCCAGGCTGTCCGCTAGTCCTAGAGCAGGGCGTCCCTCAGGTCTTCGTGGGGCGACGGGATGACGACGCTCTTGACCAGCAGCCCTTGCTCGCTCGGGTGAGCAGAACCAGCCGCAACGGCCGCCTGAACGGCCGCGACCTCGCCCGTCAGGACGACGAATGACTTGCCCCCGATGCCGTTCGCAAGCCGAACCTCGATCAGCTCGACGTCAGCCGCCTTTGCGGCGAGGTCCGCAGCAACGATCGACGAGGCGGCCGAGAAAGTCTCGATGACGCCAACCGCGTTCACCACTTGGACGTCGGTCGCCGCCGCGATGGCCGGGATGACAGAGGGATGAATGTTGGGGATGATGAGATGGTCCACAACGTTCTCGCCGCCGCACTCGCGGCCGGCCTTAACTGACGCACGCACGGCATCGACGCTTCCATAGACCAGCACGATGTATTTGCCGGGGCAGATGGTCGATGCTCGCAAAAGGTCCACAAAAGCTGCCTTCAGCATCGCATCGCCGGTCTGGATGCCGATAGCGATGCTGTTGAGTTCGACCAGTCCGATACTTGTGGGTCGTTTGTGCAAAGGCTAGCTGCTCCTCGTTTGTAACATGAGTTCAAGCAATCGTCTCGTGGCGTCCTTTCGCGGCGCCGTTACGTGGCCAGAGAGGACGCCCATGGCCAGTCGCTCGGTGCCCGCAGTCCCAACGCAAGAGGGACAGCCAGTTGCACAGGGGCATCCGCAGACCACCTTGTGGCACATTGACAGCACGTCCTCGATACTATCCGCGACTCTCTCGGCGAAGCCCAGGCCGCCCTCGAACCTGTCGAAAACGAAGACCGACTGCGCCTCGAGATTGTCGCTGTCCAGCACGACCCCAATGTCGTGCCGGTCGCACATCGCGAGAAGAGGGGCAACAACGCCGATGAGGTTTTTGAGCCCCACCAGACCACCCAGGGCAGACAGACCCTCGAGCGAAAGCGCGTCCCTAGCCTCGTGTGAGATCATAACGTAGGCCGCCATTGTGTCAAGGACAACCGCGTCGAGCGCCAGCTCCTTTGTGCCGAGAATGGCGCCGGTCGAGAAGCGCCGCTTGGCGTAGCCTGCGGTCCTGGAGGTTACGTTGACGGAACACTGCCCGGCCCTGAAGCCCGCGAAATCACGCTGCTCTAGCATCTTCGTAATCCTGATTGAATGGCTCATTATCGGCGTGGTGTAGTACGAGACGTCCACCCTCTCAACTGTAACCGAAGCCCTATCGTAATCGAGGTGAGTTACGCGGAACGTCTCGCCATCGTGGATGTAAATCGCCTCGGGATGCGCGATGAACGGCACGCTCGCGGCGTCTATCTCACCGATGACGTCCCCTCGGTGCTGGCTATCCCAGACTTGTATGACAAGCTTGTCACCGGTAACGGTTCTCAGACTCACGTCGAGAAATGGTTGTTCATCGCTTGACCAATACCACATCTGGCCTATCTGCTTGAGGCGGCCCTCGTCCTGCAATATCTTAACAATCGCCAAGAAAAGCGGGCCGAAATAGGCCTCATCCTCGATGGTGAGAGGTCGCTCGACGGCGGCGCAGCTTATGTGCTGCGACAAGATATAGGGGTTGTCAGGGTCAATCACCGCCTTCTCTGGGCTTTTTTCAAAGATGTAGTCGGGATTGTTTGCAATGTATTGATCGACGGGATCCGGCCCCGCGACGAGCATCACGAGGCTTTCCGATTGCTGCCTTCCTGCTCGTCCCGCCTGCTGCCATGTGGCCGCAATTGTGCCCGGATAGCCGACCATCACGCACGCGTCCAGAGAGCCTATATCAATGCCAAGCTGGAGCGCTGTGGTGCTGATGACTGCCAGAATCTTCCGCTCGGCAAGGCTCTTTTCGATCTGGCGACGCTCCTGAGCGAGGTAGCCTCCACGATAGGGCTTGACGCGGCTCGCGAGTTCTTCCTTTCTCTCTATCAAGTCTTCCTTGATGTTCTTGCAGAGCACCTCCGCACCCATCCTGGTTCTCGTGAAGGCTATCGTCTGGATGTCTGAGCTGACCAGGCCCGCTATGAGCCGTCGAGCCTGACCCATCATGTCAGACCTTGAAACGCTGTCAGCTTCTTCTAGTGGCGGATTCCAGATTACGAAGTGTTTGGCGCTCTGAGGCGCTGCGTCGTCGTCAACCAGCGTCATCCTCCGTCCCGTTATGCGCTCGGCAAGCTCGACTGGATTGCCGATAGTGGCCGAGCAGCAGATGAACTGTGGCCTTGCCCTGACAGAATCGCAGACCCTCTTGAGGCGCCGCAAGACGTTGGCCACGTTTGAGCCGAATATCCCTCGGTATGTGTGTATTTCATCGAGCACGACGAAGCTGAGGTTGGCAAAGAGCTGCACCCACCTTGAGTGATGCGGCAATATGCCTACGTGGAGCATGTCTGGGTTTGTGATGAGGATGTTCGCGCGCTCGCGGACCTTCCTGCGCCAATAGCTGTTGGTGTCGCCATCATATACGCCGCTAAAGACCCGCTCGGCCAGCCCAGGCTGCAACCAAAGCCGCTTGAGAACAGCCTGCTGGTCGTTGGAAAGAGCCTTGGTGGGGAACATATAGATGGCCGTGCGACTCGGCTCCGCTAGCAGCGACTCTAAGACCGGAAGGTTGTAGCAGAGCGATTTGCCGCTCGCAGTCCGCGACACGACCACTATGTCTGCCCCGCTTCTTGCCAGACTAAGTGCCTTTACCTGGTGAGCATATAGTCGCTCGATCCCAATCGTCGAGAGCGCCGCGCGGAGCTCCTCCCCAAGGGGCGGCCTAACGTCGGCATAACGCGCCGCCCGCGGTGGGACCTCACGCATCTCCGCGACGCAGCGGCTCTCGTCCGGCGAGGCAAGTATTGTCTCGAGAAGAGACCTAATGCTCATCAGTGGCCGTCAAGTGAAAGTCTGGCGGGCGGACTGGGTCATGAGTTGCCAACCGCATCTCGGAGAGAACCCACGCATCGGCGCTCGACATCACCGGAGACGGACCAGCTGCTTCAGCATGTCTGCTATCAGCGATCTATACGGTATTTCGTTTTGCGCTAGCTTGCCCAGCAAGTCGCGGTTGTGTGCGAGCTTCGAGACGCCCTTGAAGACCAGCTCGGGACACTTGTAGGCGAACCTCCCGAACCAGAGCGCTCTCCTAAGCTCCGGTAATACTTCCTGCTTCAAGAGGCCAAAGTAGGCAGAATGCAGGTGGCGATATGACCTGCTGCGTTTCCTTGTGCTCAGGATAGCTGACGCGGCGAGCTGCCCGCTTCTGATTGCCCAGCTCAGACCCTCGCCGACAAAGGAGTCAATGAGCCCGGCCGCGTCGCCCGCGAGAATGCAGCCGCCATTTCCCAGCGCATGCTCTCCAGTCCAGAAGGGGACCACAGAGCCGCCACGGAAACGCACGTCGAATCCCCCAGAGAGCGCCTCATCCTCGGCCACGTAGGACAGAATCCTGCTCTTGGGGTCGCTCACGCGACATCTTGACGTTACAAGCCCCACCGAGAACCGCTTGCCCCGAGGGAATATCCATACGTATCCGTCCCTCACCACACCGAAATCGAACTTGATCACGTTCTCGGCGAGCGTGGCCGGCCCGTTCGGTTCCAGCTCGAACATCACCGTTACCCCGTGATGCTTAAGCCGTTTCAGGCCCAAACTCCGCCTGATCACGCTTCTCGCACCGTCGGCCCCGAGCACTGCCCGTGAGCGAAATGTCTCGCCGCCTCCGCACGTCAATTTGGCGTCCGAATCGGCAAAAGTGGCCTTCCTGACCTCGGCGTTATCAATGACGACGCAGCCGGCCTTGCGCGCCTCATGCACAATAATGGAGTCAAAACGCCGCCGGTCCACAATTGAGCCGAAGAGCGTAGTCGATTCCTTGCGCAGTCTCAGGCGGTGATGACCTAAGAGCTCCAGCGCCTCAACGTGGTTCAGAATCGCCGCGGAAACATCGAGGCCCAGGTGCCGCTGGGCACGCCTGCTGAGCCCCCCTGCGCAGAGCTTGAATCGTGGGATGCTCTCCTTCTCCAAAAGCGCAACTTCGACCCCACTGGCCGCAAGGTTCAGGGCACAAGTTGCCCCAGACGGGCCGCCGCCGACTACTAAGACCTCGAATTCATTCGCCAGTCCCACTAGGCCCCTATTGCCTGATGTTTCGCCTTGAGCTCGTCGAGGAACGACATGGGCACGTGCGCGGAGCCCATCTCTTGTGCCTTAACCGAGAGTCCGTGAAAGTCAGACCCGCCGCTCCTGGCGAGCTCATGGTCTGTGGCTATCCCTCCCATCATTGAGCACCTGAGAAGATGTTCCTCCAGGCTCAGCCCGTAGTCTGCGTCAAAACCGCACAGCACCTCAATCGCGCCCAGACCCGCTTTGCACAGCACCGGCAGGAGCTTTTTTAGGAGGGGCTCACGTATGAACACAGGATGCGCGAGCGACGCGATCCCGCCTGCTTCCTTGATAATGCCAATTGCCTCAAAGGGGCTCGGCTTGAGCATCGGGACATAGTAAGGCGTGCCGCGCCTCAGATAATTGTTGAAACCCTCGCTAACTGTAGCCACAACGCCATTCTCGGCAAGAACTCGCGCAATGTGTACCCGGCCCAATGTCCCGCCCTGGGCCACCTTTAGGACTTCGTCCATTGTGATCGGAAGGCCGCCCGCACCAAGCCGCCTCACCATCTCAGCGGCCCGAGCATAACGAGCCGAGCGCTTCGATCTGACGAAGTCCGCCAAGGCCTCGCTTTGAGGATCGATGAAGTAGCCTAGAATGTGAATCGATCTCTCCTGGAAGTAGGAGCCGATCTCTAGCCCGGGGACGACCTCAATGCCCAATTCGCTGCCCTCGCTGATTGCCTCGTCAAGGCCGGCGAGCGTGTCATGGTCGGCTATGGAGACGGCGGCGAGGCGCAGATGCTTTGCCATGCGAACCAGCTCTTTAGGGTGGTGGATGCCGTCGGAGGCCGTCGAGTGCAGGTGCAGGTCAATCTCAGGCAAGAACACCCTTGCTCTCTCCTCTTGCCCAGGAATGCGGAAGGAATATCTCTTGATAGCAGGCGATAGCATAGTCGTCAGTCATGCCCGCCAGGTAATCGCAGACCACCTGGTTTCGATTGTCGGGCCTCTGTCCGCAGGCAGGGACTGGGACCTTATCGGGGTGCTCAAGATAGTAGGCGTAAAGCTGTTTGAGGACGTATTTGGCCTTCTCAAACTCAGCAACCGACGCAGGATTGCTATAGACCTCGCGATGCAAGAACGCCCGAAACTCCTCGGTAGCGCGGCGGACCTCATCGCTCATGGCGACGAAGTCCATGTTGACGTCGCCGGTTGCAGTGATGACGTCTTTTACCATTGTGCCTATTCTGCCGGAATGGGTCGTTCCGAGAACGGACGTGATCTCGCCGGGTATCGAGCGTTGCGTGAGAATCCCCGCCCGGACAGCGTCGTCGATGTCGTGATTGACGTAGGCTATGATGTCTGAGATGCGGACAATCTGGCCTTCCAACGTGGATGGGAGGTCGCTGCGGTCGCTTGGCATGAGCTCCTTCATGCCCTTTGAATGCTTGGCAATGCCGTCCCGGACCTCGAACGTGAGGTTCAGCCCCCTGCCATCCTTCTCAAGGACATCAACGACACGAAGCGATTGCACCGGATGGCTGAAGCCGCCCGGATGCACCTCCTCCAGCGCAGCCTCGCCGGAATGACCAAACGGCGTGTGGCCGAGGTCGTGCCCCATCGCTATCGCCTCCACTAAGTCCTCGTTGAGCCGAAGTGCCCTAGCGATTGTCCGGGCTATCTGCCCAACTTCCAGCGTGTGCGTCAACCTCGTTCGATAGTGGTCATCCTGGGGCTTTAGGAAAACTTGCGTCTTGCGCTTGAGCCGCCGGAACGACTTGCTGTGGATGATACGGTCCCTGTCGCGCTGAAAGCAGGTTCTAATAGGGCATTCAGGCTCGTCTCGCTCCCTACCACGGCTCGCCGAACTGAGCACGGCCTTCTCGCACAGAAAGCCCCGCTCTCGCCCCTGGGTCTGTTCCCTAAACGTCGTCATAGCACCCATCTTTAATGCAGCAGCCGCCTCTTGCCTCCTATCCTGTAATATACCACGAACCACGAGCCAGTCACGTCCCCTTCGTCCGCCAGATTGTCCAGACCACGCAGATTGCCCGAACCGCTCAACTGAGACTTAGAGGCCGAAAGGCATCAGGTCTGGCCAGGCTACTCTCCTCGTCCCTTCATCGTTGACAGCGCCTCACGAATCACCGGCCGCCATCTGCGCAGCCGACGGCCAAGCTCAGCTCGCGACAGCTGGCCGATCGCTAGGGTCAGAATCTCCAGAGCTAGATGAGAAAGCGTGGTCAGCAAGACGGCTGCGCGGACAGTGATGTTTGCCGCAACGCGCTTGTGCTTGGAGTAGTAGCGCATCATGCTTATTCGCTTTGCGATGGCGGCGCCCAGAAGGTTTGATCTTGTGCTCGCCCCGACCTCGTGGATGGCCTGGGCCTCTGGAACAAACATGGTCCAGAAGCCCGCATCGTGCGCCCGCTTACAGAAGTCCTTTTCCTCGTAAAACAGGAAGAACCTCTCGTCCAG
>Ga0307380_10000732_pt1 | contig 49247 bp, 45 predicted proteins | sample UN3MG_FD_202239 | JGI IMG/M metagenome (GOLD analysis project Ga0307380, IMG submission 202239) | Soil microbial communities from Risofladan, Vaasa, Finland - UN-3 | ecosystem: Environmental > Terrestrial > Soil > Coastal area > Acid sulfate soil | place: Finland: Risofladan, Vaasa | collected... | reverse complement strand
GCAACAGCAGCATAATAAGCAGCACGATAAGCATAATAATCATCAGCAGCAGCATTAGAAGCAGCAGCAGCAGCATATCTAGCAGCATAAGCAGATTCAGCATTAGCAGAATAATAAGCAGCATAAGTAGCATAAGTAGCAGCACTAGCAGATTCTTTACTTCTATCTTTACCATTTAACCAATTATTAGCCCATTTTATCCATTTTTTATCTTTATATACTTCTAATGCACACAAAATACCAAATGCTGCTTTATTAACTGGAGTTAATTGAGGAATTTCTATTTCCTCAATTATTCTCATCATAGTCCATCCTTCTTTTAACCCATTATCTTCTAAGCATTTGCCTTCTACTTCACATTTAAACAATTTAGGATTAGTAATATTGGCATGAATAGGATTTAATAGAATGGCAAGTAAAGGACTAGTATAACAGTGTAACCAACCACTATTACATAGTTGTCCTTCGCCACTAGTTTTTTTCTGTTCATTTAATACCCACTTAGTATCATTATAGGTAGTTAAATCTTGTGTTGTTAGTTTATATCTGATGTTTGTTTTCATTTATTTTCACTTTATTTCCATAGCCTTTTCTAGCCTTTTCTGCTATTTTAATTAAATCAATTTATTATCACATGCATTGGCAGAGAGTAAGAGATTCGAACTCTTGAGCGAGGTTAAATCCCCGCTAAGTGATTTCCAGTCACTCCCCTTCAACCGCTCAGGCAACTCTCTGTATTTTAATTATTTACCGGCAATTTCTTTAGCTATCTCTTTTTCATTCATAATTATCTCCATTAATTAGTGGTTGCGGAGGGATTTGAACCCCCAATCTCTTTCGAGCCGTGGCTTCTAAGGCCACGATGTATGCATTCCATCACGCAACCATTAATGTTATTTACTTTCATATATAAACATTAAATTTCTAATAATGATTGCCAAACAATTTTGTAATTGTTTGGGCATTTTTTACCTAACTGTTTTTTAGCTTTTTTAGAGATATGCTTAAAGAGAATAGTATCGGCTCCCAGATTAAGTCCCATTGTCAACCAAGAAAAACTATATTTGTTCATTTTCTCTGTATCCTTGCGACATTGGCTATAGCATGGACAACTTTTGTCATTAAAATTCCACGAATCAATTTCTTTTATAGAAATCCTTTTTGTTTTTCTTACTTTTTCAATTTCATTAATTATAATGTTCTTTAAATTTTTAGTTCCTCCAAAAAAAGTATCTGCATAATTCATAATAATCCTTTCTATATTTTGGTGCTACCGGAGGGAGTCGAACCCTCATGCCTTGCGGCAGGGGATTTTAATTCAGGACGTTGATTAACGTCTGTCCCCTATGTATGCCATTTCCATCACGGTAGCTCATTTAATCAATATCCCAATTCTGTTTTCCACAACAAGGACAAACTAATGTGTCTTTTTTTTCTATAAACTCTTCCTCTGTTTTGACTAACATATTTCGGATTCTTCTTGCTCTATTTTCTAAATTACATGCTACCATATCTTTACCAGTACAATACCATCCCTTTTCATCTTTCCAATACGGAATGTATGGATTCTCTTCGAAAAAGTATTTATCAAAATATATTTTTTCTTTAAATAAACTTTTTTCTAAATATTTTATTATGTCTTCACGAAATGGCGTATACCCATTTTGATCCCAGAAATCATCTTGTGACCATCCGCAATTCTTTGTGTGACAATGTAAGTATGCCATAATTATTTTTGTTCCTTTCTTGAATGTAGTTTATTCATCTATTGCATTTTGAACTCTTTGAATTAATTCCTGCATTTCTGCACTTCTATCGCTTTCAATATAACAATTCTCATCCGTAAGCCAAGATATTTCATGAGAATCACAAATATTATTTTCTTCCATAAACTCTAATAGCTCTCTTACAGCATCTTCTAACTCTGTTTTATCTTTTCCCATTTTTCTCTCCTTATTAGAAAATAGTATCATATGTATTGTATATCAGAAAAATATTAATTCAACAATTTTTAGTTAGTGTAAAAAATAGATCCTTCAGAGGGATTTATTTTTAAATAATCAGAAAGTAATTTCTTTAAACAATCTTGGCAAATATCGCATTGAACCCTATTCATATCGCCAAATATAGAAGAATATCCGCCAATAAAATCTATATAATTGAATTCCTGAATTTGCATAAAATCCTTTTTTATATTAAAGGTTTTTTTGCAAACATCACAAGTAATTTCTTTAATCTTTTCCGACTCTTCTGTTTCTTTAGTATAAACTTTCATGTTTCCTTTCTAATTGGTGGCTCAGGAGAGATTCGAACTCTCACCCCTTTCGGGAATTGATTTTGAGTCAATCGCGTATACCATTCCACCACTGAGCCTTATAACTTTTCTATTTCTTCTTTTAATTCTAATAACGTTTTGTCTTCTTTGCTTCCATGATATGTGTCAATAATCCATATAGAAAGATTGATAGGCTGTAATGTCATTCCTTTTAAAGCCTCTACTTTTTTATCTGCTATTTCTGAATTATTATCTATTAGAATATATTTATATCCCTGTTTAAAATTAAATCTGTTTTTAAAATCTTCTGCTGCTATAATACGGCTAAAATAGTTTTGTATATTCATTGATGATAATACTTTTCTTGCATATCCCCCTCCACTAAAAGTTGTAAGTATTAATTCCGCTTTTTTATGTATAGAGTCTAGAAATTCATGCAAATGTGGTCTTTGCGCGAATATATACATTTTTTCTCCGCTTTGAATAAATATAGGAGATGTTTCATATGGTCCATTTTCATCATACTCAGATTTAAGAGAACCATCGAGATCTAGAAAAATAACTAGTTTATTCATATCGCGTATTCCAATTATAATATAGGTTCCAACTTTCAGGTGAAGCATCATGACCATATTTGCATTCTGGAAGATTGCAAACACCATCGCAAGTAGCTAGGTCATATATACAATAGTCGCATGGATCATAACTGCAAGTTTTATCGTCTCCATTCCAACATTTGTATTTTAAGCATTTATTGTCCATTAAATATGTCCCTTTTCAATAAGCCTTAGTTTAAATTTTGCTTTATCATATTTTGTTTTTGTCTTTTCAAATTCTTCAGCAGAAACATTTTGTTTATAATTTTTGCTTTCTAATCTTTTCTTTAGGAAGGCAACATAATCCTGTTCTTGTTTAAGTGTTGGCTTATTCATATTTTCCCTCAATTGGTGGTATTGGAGGGATTTGAACCCCCAAGGGATTACTCCCGACAGGTTCTTGGCCTGTTTCGTATGCCATTCCGACACAATACCAAAATTATTTTTTATATTCACCTTGCCAGTCTACAACATCTAGAAAATTACATTGATATCTATTTGTTTCTTTGATCAGTTCAAGTGTATCATTATTTCCTTCTGAATACTTTGAAACATCAAATCCGAATTTTTCTAGGGCTTGATAAGCAATTGAAGCAACGCATAAATGTGTTTTATCTGGGTCTCCCGATGGTTGACCTAATGAAATAGAAATTAATCCCCTAAGAACGTTTTCTATTTGCTTGTTTATGTTCTGCAACTCTTCAATTTTTTTACACAAGTCTCCACAATACTTTTTTTGATTCTTTTCTAGTTCCTCTTCGTATTCTGCTTTTTCTATTTCCAATACTTCTCTGTGACTAAACATTGTTATGCTCCTTTTGTATTTTTATTATCATTGAATCTCTATAATCCTACTTTTTCCTGTTATAATGAAAGGGCCGTATTCTTTGCATTCTTTAATCATTAAATCTGTAATATTAAATCTTGTTTTCTCAACATTCTGTAATTGTTTAAAGAATTCTAATTTTTCATCAGATTCCTTTATTTTATATGTTTCTGATTGACCATTAATTAAACGATAATGCAGTTCTGAATCTAATTGTCCATATAGATATTCCCTATCGTATTCAACTACAGTTCCTTCGCCAATAGAAAAATAGTCTTTACTGAATGTTTCAGTTTGTACTATTTGGAAGCTTCTAACTTCAATCCCGTTTTTCTTACATATCAGTTTAACATCATTTTTCATCATTTCTATCCTTTCCCCTTTTTTACTCCATTGGTTTTAACCGTATTTGTTCTATATCTTTTGTTGCCTCATAATATTCTTTCTCTATAGCGTTTAATGATTCTTCTCCTAATGTTTCTGCTATCATTTTTAGTGTAGCTGAACCACAACTTCTCAACCCTTTCACTCCTTTAAACGATCTCCACGCCATATGACATTTTGAACAAATTTTAAAAACAATACCTTCTTTATCGTAAATAATATCTTTAACTCCAACTAGATTATAAAGACAGCAATCTGAACACTGGCCTTTAATTAGCTTAGGACAATCGGTATGTGGATTAAAATGTAAATTCATAATATCCTATTCTCCTTTTTACCACCACCAAAAGTTATCATAATCTTCTTGAGTTAAAGGTTTATCTTTTTCGAATATGGGGCAGGCATCTTTATTACAATAACTCTCAATGTGAAGGATTTGCAATGAAGGATTAATTTTAGCGATGTCATGTATTTCACAACTAGTCCCTAAATTGCAACGATCAAAGCCTTTAACATCTGTCCATCCATGTTCGCATTTTATCTTTTTGTAAAATTTCATAATAAATTGGCGGAAGGAGCGGGACTTGAACTCGCATATCCTTTCGGACACCTGATTTCGAGTCAGGCTGAATACCATTATCATATCCTTCCTAAATCTTTTAGTAATTCTATTGCATCATCTTCTTCAAATCCCCATCGTTGTAAAACATGTACCGTACTTTCTAAATCTTTACATTCATCCTTAATCATTTTTAGCAAACCATCTTTAACATTACATCCTACCCACTTACCTTCTATAATTTGATTTGGATCTTCCCAAAACCATTTTAGCCAAGATTGAACTACAACCGGAGGGCAAGGTCCGTCCATTTCAAACATGGTTCGTGGATTAGTCATTAATCTTTCCTTGATTTTCATATTTCCTTTTATAAGTTGGCGGAAACGGTAGGATTTGAACCTACGGGACTGTTACATCCTCCGCTTTTCAAGAGCGGCACAATAAACCGGGCTCTGTCACGTTTCCCTTTTTGTTGTGATATTCCATTTTTCGATACTTTCTGTCATATATTCTACCATTTCCACGATTTTTTGATTTATAAGTAGGAAGTTGCATATCACAATTTCCACATATTAACCTTAAATTTTCAATTCGATTGTCTTTATGGTTTCCATTAATATGATCCATAACAAGTGGTATAGATTTACCGTTCCATTCTATCATTTTACAAATTTCACATTGGTGCGGTCTCATTTTTAATAAAATAATCTTTGCTGTTCCCTGCCTATGAGGTAAAATGCCTGTATCTTTTGCAATCTTCAGCCTTTTATCCCAGTGATTTTCTATACAACACTTAGATGAGCAAAATATATTTCTTGACTCCTTGCCACATTGTTGACACTTTTTACGCTCTCTTTTCTTATTATCCAAGATAATTCTATTGCGAGACTTGGCATAACACTCAAATGAGCAATATATATTTCTCTTATTCTTGGTATCTCTCTCAAAAGTATTTCCACATCCCTTACATTCAACTATTTTTTTATAGAGACGCCTACTTAACTTGTTTATTTGACCATCCGTTAACTCTACATCTCTCACCCAAACAGAAACGCTACTTTTGGATGAGCCAACAATTTTTGCTATTTCAATTATTGATAATCCATTAGACCTTAGTTCTTTTGCTTTTTCTTGACAATCTATTTTTTTTCGCATATCCGAACCTCCTAATGTTATACACTATATGGTTCGGATATTATACATAAAATTCCTTCTTTTATTTAACCATTCTCAAGAAGACTAGCACCATAGTCCACTCGGTCACTCTTCCTTATATTTTTGTTTTCTTTGTTTTCTTTGTTTTCTTTGTTTTAATACTTTTCTTATCTTCCTTAAGACCTTCTTTTAATGCTGAAACTACAGATATAGTTAACAATTCATTGCAAAATGCATCTTCCTCTTTTTGTTCTTTTTTACTAAGTGGTTTTATATCTTTATCTGCTACTAAACTTAAGTCTGGTGGCATAACTTTAATTTTATTTTTGCCAATTTTTTTATCAATCCATTTTTGCATACCATCTCTTAATAAAATATCATACTCGTCTTGAGTAAAATCAAAACTATAAACATTATCTTTTACATCTAATACTTTCATTTTTCTCCTTTGTTTTGAATCCTTCTGTATATGTTTCTTCTTCTATACCCTCTCCTGCATCTATCCACCACACATGAATATTATTAAATAAATCATCAGTAATAGCATGTATATTTATACCTGTTCTTTCTCCTTCATAAGCACTACATTTTGCATCATCTGGCAACCCTTTTAATAATTTTTTAAGTCTTTTTACTGTTATCATAATTTATTCCTTTTAAAAAACTAATTATATAATCATATCCTGAATCTTTATGTGGAATTTCACATTCCGAACAATCTTTAATTCCATTTTTTAATATTTTAAAATTTCCTCCACACTCATACAAATATATAGGACAATAACAAAATAAACAGTTCGTGTTTTCAAATTTATGACAAGGATAATATTTACATTCCTTGTTGCAAAAATACTTATAGCTATTTTTTAATATATATGTCATTTATTGTAATTGTTGAATCGTATTTATATCCCATTGATACTAATATATTTTTAATTGATGCTCTTTTAACACGATTATTTTCAACACAAAGAAAATTAGGAATTATTCTAGATCCAATCATACCAGTTAAGGCTTGCTTTTCATGTCCTTCTACATCTAGAACCATTAAATCTATATGATCTACTGGTAGTTTATCTATAATGTTCTTATATGTATCTTTTTTTACTTTTACTGTATTCTTTCTACTTTCTTTAACTAGATATGCTCTAAGAAAGAAATTCTTTCCTGTGACTAAATAAGATTCTTCAGTTGTATCAGATAAAGCAACATTTATGTTTATAGAATTAGGTCTATTAACAATTAGTTTTTCAAAAGATCCTGGATGGGCTTCTATATTAATAGCTGTCCACCCTAAAGATTCTTCAAAGAATTTAGTTGAACTAATATTTACACCATCAACTGCCCCGCATTCTAAACAAACACCTTTACCAGAGAAATCTTTAAAATATCTTTCATATAATGACTGATCCAATGGTGGATTAAATTGTCCATAAAATTTCATAATATTTATACCTTAATTTGGCAGAACGGGTGGGATTTGAACCCACGGAGGCTTTTTAGACCCCAAACGATTAGCAGTCGTTCCATTTAAGCCTGACTCATGCACCGCTCTATTCATTATACATCTGATTTTCAAAAAATCAATATATAAAATATATAGTGAAAAGTATAGAGAAATATTTCTCTATACTTTTCTTTTATAGAAAATATAATATTCTAAATATTCAATTGTCAAAGACCTAATCTTGTATACTACAAGGTTTATATCTTGTATGCTACAAGGTAATATTAAATATGGTGGCAATAGGTAGAATTGAACTACCACGATGCTCTCGCATACTTGATTTACAGTCAAGCCTTCGTCCATAGAAGTCTATATTGCCGTTTTATTTTTTATGCTATTCCTATACCATCAAATTCTAATATTGCCATTTGTTTTTCCATTTGGAGTACGGAGTCGGATTCGAACCGACATGAGGTTTCCCTTCGGGATTTGCAGTCCCGTGCTTTCAACCATTCAGCCATCCGTACTTATTTTTTTCTCCTTATATAATCTCTTAAAAACAAAAAACCCGCTCAAGTTTATTTTTCTTGAAGCGGGGTCTATTTTATACTGTCTAATTTCTTAATCTGAGACAGGCAGACCCCAGTTCTTCAAGGAGCAATAACTACTTGATAACGAACATAAGAGTCTGTAACTTAAATGTCTCATTTTTTAACCTATATTTTTATATTCTATATTATATACCAATCTTCCTGCATATTATACAAAAAATATTTTTGAAGTCAAGAAATATTTTTAGAAATAAAAAAGGTGCAACTATCGATAAAGAAGAAATCGATCAAACTCGATATTTGATCAGCGTCTTTGCCGGCATATCAACAATCGCACCAAACACTATTATACAATGTTATTTTATTTTGCCAGACATTATTTTTTTAGCCATTTCTAGTATATCTTTATCAACAGGAAATTTTTTATTACTATTTGGCAGAGTCTCTATAGAACCATTTTCTTCATCTTCATCTTCTTCGTCTTCGTCTTCGTCTTTTGGAATAATTTTAGAAAGCAAATCATTAGAAACTATGATTTCTTTTCGCTCCATAGCAGCTAATAATACAGCATGTACAAAATTAACATTAATAATGCTATCAACTGAACCTTCTTCGTCGCAAATAATAAGTTTTATTGATATTATTTCTTCTTTTGATTCTGGATCAGATTCCATATCTAAAAGAATACCAGATAAATATCTTCCGCCAGCTTCCCATGAATCAAGCATTGTTTTATAAACGCCAATAATATTCAAATCGGATGTATATTCGCTAGGTTTATGTTCAAGTATATAATTAACTAACTTCGCATTTTCTTCTGATATTGGAAAGAATAATGCAAAAGAAATATTAGATGAGCAAGATAATGTTACTACCGTACCATCATATCCATTTTCATTACTTTGCTTTATGCAAGGAAAAACTAAAAATTTATTTATCATATTTTTATTATACAATATCTAATGTTTGTCTTATCATTCTTGGAAAAAATGGTTCTTTAGGGGAACTTCTTTGTCCGTGAAATCTATAAAAATTTTTTATCTTTTCTTGATAATCCAATGGGAAAGAATCTATAGATACTCTATTCTCTATAACATTAACAATATCTACTTTTAATTGTTTTATGTCAGGTGGATCGTCTGGAACCATGGTATCTCCAGATGGAGGAATATCACTAGTTTCATATGGGCTCAGGTTTAAAAGTTGTTGTTGTGGTGTTGCCATATATTTCCCTCATAACCTCTATTAGCTTTTTTCGGTTCTCTTCGCTAATATCATTCGATGGAAAATCTGCAAAAACCTTTATGTAGGCTGATTTGCCTTCTTCAACACCACCATCTTTTATTATATACTGATGCCCGGATGGGTTTTTTGGGTCTAGATTAAATACTATTTTTTTGATGTTTAGGAAGTTAACTTTTATTTTTTCTCCAGATAGCATTAGATTGAATGGAATTTTTACTGTTGCAAACAATTCTCCATTATTTAAAGATATGCCATCTTCTTCTGATGGATAGTCAATAACGACAAAAAAGCTTCCTTCTAGTTTATAATTTCCTTGGTATGTAATATTACCTTTATCCTTTAGTCTTAATACAGACATAGGTAGTACACCTTTAGGAATTTTTAAGGATAGTTTTTCTTTAGATTCAGTATATCCATTTCCTGAGCATTTATCACATGGTTGTAGTTTTTTGCCTGATCCGCCACATGCCCCACAGGTCTGTTGGATTATCATGTTACCATGCATTTTTCCAATTCTTCCACCTTTTCCTTTGCATACTTCACAAATTTCAGGCTCTTTAGATAAATCAAATCCTGTTGTTTGGCATATATCGCAGGCTATTGATCTGGAAACTTCAACAATTATTTCTGTACCTTTAATTGCATTTTTTAATGATATGTTGCAAGATGCACGAATATCAGGATTTATTGTTCTTTGTCTTACGCTTACTCTTTTTGAAAATGGATTTCCTCCCATTTGAGAGAACATATTTTCTAAATTCGCTTCATCAAAAAAATGAGAAAAAGCATCTCTAGCATCTGTAAAATTGCTACTAAATCCACCGCCATTTTCACGTTTTAGTCCTTCAAAACCAAATTGATCATATCTAGAACGTTTCTCTTGATCATATAAAACTTCATACGCCTCGTTAATTTCTTTGAATTTTTCTTCTGCGCCTTTTTCATGGTTTTTATCTGGATGAAATTTAAGTGCTAAATTCCTATAAGCCTTTTTTATCTGTTCGGGAGTAGCAGTTTTTTCAACTCCTAATATCTCATAATAATCTTTATTCTTCTGTTGGCTCATTGATTTGTTTCCTATTTGATTTCTTTGATTTTACAATAAACTGTGAATCTTTAATATCAACATTAAGAGTATAATACGAATTATTTTCAAGTTGCAGAAAAGCATCTGCTAACGAAGTTTCTAAATTTTTCTCTATTATTCTGTTAATAACATTAGCATTCATACCATGTTCTTGTTTAGACATAGCAACAATATTTTCTGCAACTTCTTTTCCAAATATTATTTTACAATTGTCTTTATAGATTCTAGAGATAAAGTCCCCCATTCTTAATTTAGCAATTTTAACTAAATCTGTTTCGCTTAGAGTATCAAATGGAACAAAATCATCTATACGGTTAATAAATTCTGCACCAAACCTTTCTTTGAAATACTGAATAAGTCGTTCTTTATTTTTCTGTATATCGCTTTGTGATTTATTGTCTGAAAATCCAATAGTTATACTTGTTTTTGTATTCATTCCGAAATTACCAGTCATAATAAGTATTAGATTTTTGCAATTTACTCTATTACCAACCGAGTCTGTAAAAGCCCCATCTGACATAACTTGTAGGAACAACTTCATAACATCAGGATGTGCCTTTTCAACTTCGTCAAGAAGTAAAACACAATATGGTTTTCTTCTTATTCTATCTGCAATAATATTTACTTCGTTAAATCCGACATATCCAGGAGGACTACCTGTTATTTTACTAATTGAATGCGGTTCGCTAAATTCAGACATATCCATTCTTATAAAAGACGACTCGGAGTTAAATAATATTTTAGTTAATTCTTTTGACAAATATGTTTTGCCAGTTCCACTAGGTCCTCCAAATACAAATATTCCTATAGGTTTATCTGGATTTCTTACCCCACTATAGGCACTCTTAAGCGTTCTGCAAATTGTTTTAACAGCGTTATCTTGTCCTATAACCCTCGATAAAAGAAAATCCTCTGTATTTTTAATTCTTTCAAAACTATCCCAAAGAATAATTTCCATAGGAATTTTAGTTTGTTTGCTTATGACCATTGCAATATCATTTGGAAATATCGTTGGTGTTTCTGAGTCTTTCCATGCATATTTTGCGCATGCTGTATCTAAGCAAGAAATCGCTTTGTCTGGAAAATGTTTTTCGGGAGAATATCGGTCGGTAAGTCTAATTGCAATGTCTATAGCATTATCAGTTATAATACATTTATGAAATTCTTCCAATTTTGGCTTAATGCCAATAAGTATTTTAAGAACATTTTCTTTTGAAGGTTCTTCTATTTCTAATTTTTCAAATCGTCTTTCTAGGGCTCCATCACCAGAAAAATATTTTTTATACTCAGAGTTAGTTGTTGCTCCTATGCATTTTAGATACTTGGCCAATGCCGGTTTCATCATATTGGCAGCATCCACAGACCCACTTGCTGATCCTGCACCAACAATGCTATGTATTTCATCAATAAATAGAATAATTTCACTATCATCTTTTAATGCTTTTAATAGACTTTGTAATCTTTTTTCAAATTCACCACGATATTTAGTCCCTGCTATCATTCCGGGAATATCTACCGAATATATTTTACTTCCTCTAAGTTTTTTTGGAACTGTATTGGAAATAATTCTTTGGCATATCCCTTCGACAATAGCGGTCTTTCCAACACCTGCCTCACCAACAAGAATAGGGTTACTTTTATTTCTACGACAAAGTATCGTAATAGCTTCTTCAATCTCATTTTCTCTGGCAATAATAGGATCATATTTATTTTGAGCAGCCTGTTCAGTCATATTGACACAAAAATTATCAAAAACATTCCCTTTAGAGTCCGAAGATGGTGGAGATGACGTTTTAGCTACTTTTTGAGATTTCTTTTGCTTACGCTTCTTTATTTTATCTATAAAACTACTAAAATTAAGACCTTGGTTTTCAAAAATATTTCTAATATCTGGACAAATTTGTAATATTGCTAAAAAGATATGTTGAGAATTTATAAAATCTTGTTCCCAATCTACACTTATTTTGTCCGCTGCCAAAATAATTTCATCTATTATTTTAGATTTTTTAATTGTCTCATAATTAGTTGTTATTTCTGTAGACTTTTTACTTTTTTTCTCTGATAGTTTAGACTTGAATATTTTAAGGCATTTCTCTAAATCAATATTTTCTTGCATAAGAAGAGATGTTACGGAGTTTTCTCCTGTAGAAAGAATACCTAATACAAACGATTCTGGATAAATACAATCTACTTCGGCATTAATACTGGCTGCTTTAGCATGAATAATTATCAAAGAAACATCGCTATCAAATTTATCATACGACTTTTTGTTTTTTCCAGACATATAACTTTATCCCTTCCTACCATATTATGAGCAAAATTCATCGTCACCATTATTTTCAAAATTCAAAAATCTTCTAAGAGCTTCTCCGTCTTCTGATGTAAATTCAGTATATAAAGAAATTAATTCGTTTTTTGTAAAATCATCCATATATGGAAGTCTCAAAACCATTACATTTTGATCAATGATTTTGAAAATTACTCTTCCATTTTTATCTTTTATGTAAATTTCTACTTCTGAACTTTTTTCATCCATGCGTCATTATACCAAAAATAGATAGGTTTTCAAGTTTTTTAAAAACCTAAAGACATTCACACATCAAGAGAACTTATTATTGGATTGAAATTTGCAGGTAAAAATTCCTCTTTGCTTAAATCTGTTATCTTTTGAAGCTTTTCTACTATAATACCCCTATCTCTTTCTCCTTTGAATTTATCTATTTCAAATTCTAAATCTTTTAATATACTACTAATTTGAGTATCATCATAGAAATTAAGCATATTTACTTTCTTAATTATTAATCTTATTTTATCTCTATGCTTCTTAGGTATATCTTTATCCTCTGGTCCTTTATATATAGATTGTAAAATATTATCGCATAATTCAGCAATATATGTTCTTAAGCTACTTACTGTAGTTTGCAAAAAACAATCAATGTATTCTTGCTTCCTTTTTAAATACTCTTCGGAAATTCTTTTCTTTGTATCCTTTTCTAATTCTACATTAAAGTTATTTAGCTCTCTTTCTTTTTTAATTACTTCTGCTTTTGAAATATTTTCTTCTATTAGTGATGGTATTGGAATAATAAAATAAGTACTTTCGTATCCAAAACTAGAAAATATTTTAGATTTACTAGGAATTTTACATATTACTTTATAAATAAAATCTTCTATGAAAGACTCAGTTGGGTTGCTATCTTTATATAGTCTAAACCAAACATCTTTTGCTAGCTTTTTATATTCTTGTCTTACTATGTCAAGTATTATATCATATTTATCACAAAGTGTTTGAGCAGCCATGAAAAAATCTTGTCTAATTAACTTGTCTGCATCTTGCCATTCTGCAAAAGCTGTATAAGGAACAAATTTTCCCCATATAGTATTAAAACTGTGTTCCTTTAGGTTCTCTCTAGCTTTTGCGTTTATGTATTGAATTTCGTTAATAATTTCAGGAGGTAGAAGATTTTCTGTCCCCAGATTAACATATTTCTTCATAAAAGCTAATGAATCTTGATCTGTAAATTTTAAACCAAGGTCTTCTGCCTTGAGAGGTGCTTGCGCTCTCCACCATGATAGAGATAGTTTAACAATTACACCTTGAGTCATAAGTGCTAAAGCCCAATCGTTACGAAATTGGGATACGTCAACTTCTCTTCCATTTACTGTTATAGTGTTCATAATAAAACGTTATATGTCTATTTTAGTACATCCACTTTTAAAGAAATTTATCAACCTATCAGGACATATTTGATTAACTGTTGCTAATTCGGTTTTTGCAGGTACGCCAGCATACTGCATTAAAAATTTGTAAAAAAGTCTATCGTCATCGTAATTTGAAGTTTCACGATATAAACATGCTCCAGAAACTCCATATTTTCTTCGAAACACCATACAATTATTATCTACCATTTTGTACGGCAATTTAGAATCTTCTCCAATAGATTCAAAATTGTCTATTCCTATCAATTCATACTGTGGTCCATTATTATCTGGTAATCTAGCCCAAATCTTTCTTTTACAATAAGCCCAGTTACAATCCGATTTAGAATCTGATATCGCCTGGAGCATTGAAGTAAGATGTCCATCTTCCCACATAATATCTGAATCAGCAAAAGTTACAAATTCCGTATCTGCCGCCATTAAACCAATCGATCTCAAAGCAGATCCAATGGCATTTCCATTAGTTCTATTCCCTTTCAATACAATATTATTTACCATATATTGATATTTTTCTAGGTATTCCTGTTTATCTAGATCTTCTGGTTTCATGTTTCCATTATTAATATCAAAATGTTCCTCTCTTTTATCATCCCATAGAAGTATATGGTTAACCGGAACATTTTGTCTAGTTATCGTCTCTATTAAATTCAATAGAGACGATTTTCCAGTAGTAGGTGTGATTATAGATACGATGGGCTTTATTGTCATTATTTCCTTTCTATTATTTACAATTTTGTTGTACAAATTCTTTTTGCTTCTTGGTTGGCTGAAAACAAATGAATTCAAACTCTGCCATTAATATATTCTCTACATATTTTTTCTTTTTAGCGATATTGTCATAATAATCTTTGATTATTTTGTTTAAATAACTAGTAGTATTTTTAACTGTTTTTGGAAAACTTGTTATCTCAATATATTTGTTTTGGTCTGGCAGATAAATATCATATTTGCAACTTCCAAGTCCTTTGCCATAACTCCCATGACAAATCATATTATACCGTTTTTCTTTGTATTTCAAATAAATATATGCTTCTGGAATAGAAGCCCATTTTGTACCATCCTTCAAAATTAATCCGTAACAATCTGGGCAACCATTCCCATTATCTCTATTGTTTATTCTTGCATGCCACTCATGTCCTTTTTTACAAATCCACCATACTTTTGTACTGCTGGAAGAAGTTACATTATAGGGTGTCAAATTGCCGTTTTTTGTTGGATGCCATTCAGTAGCTAATTGTGGATTTTTAGTAGCTAAACAATTATCGATACAAACTCTTTTAGGAGGATTGCTACAATAAGGACATCCAGGTGTAAAATCTTTTCTAGTTCTATTGTCAATATTACTACGCCATTCGTGTCCGTTTTGGCATTTCCAATTAACTATTTTTACACTATGACAATTAATAAAAAACGGATCTATCTCATTATTTTTGTTGTAATCCCATTCCTTTAACAAATCTGGTCTCTTTGTTGCTAAACTATTACATTTAATACAATTTCCATATCCGCTATTCCTATGATCTATTCTATTTTTCCATTCGTGTCCGCATTTATTGCATTTCCACCAAAACTTTTTTCTCCCTCTACACAAAACATTTTCTGGAGTCAAAGGATAATTCTTTTCATAATCCCATTCTTTTGCTAATTGGGGATTAGCAAAAGATAAACAATTATGTTTGGGGTCTTTGTCATTAGAATGTTCTTTTACCTTATTACATTTTTTGCATTTGCAATATCCTAAATTTCGCCTTTGTATTTGGGCCTCCCATGAATTTCCACAGGGACATATCCAAAATACAACTTTATGGGTATTGGGAAAAACACCTTCTGGAATTAAAGGATAATTCTTTTCATAATCCCATTCTCTAGATAATTGAGGATTAACAAACGCCAAACAATTATTTCCATTGGGATTTTTCATGGATCGCCTTTTCTTTGAGCATACTTAATTCCCATCCTGGTGTTGGAACAGATGGTAATTTTTTAGGCAATACTTCCTCTTTTTCAATTTTTGATGCAGTTGGATTTGTTTTAGGTAATTCGTCGGCTTTTCTAGCAACAATTTCCACATTCCAAAGACTATATGGAAATTTCCCAATATGTCTAAGTACAATACTGGTATCTGCATATATTTCTCCACCTATTTTTCTCCAACGCTCATTAAATGACCAGTCCTCTGATAAATACTTATTGAACTTAGTGCCTGTTTTTTCATCTTCAATTTCAAAAATAGCAGGATTATATAATCCATGAATAGGTTTACCAGCAACGTTATCATCCCCAACATAATCTAATTCAGGATAACTATTAACCATTTTTTCAACAGCAGATCGTTTCACGCACCAACACCCGGCAGAAAGCCATCTCATAGGAATTAATCCTTTATCAAAGGGTATGTCTGATCTATCTATTGATATATCTAACGGCACAGAAGAACTTTTAGGAGCAGAAGTATTCTGTTTTAATGCATAAAGACCACCTACAAAATCTTTATCATGAGAAATTAGTTTTGTAAAGATATTATTAGTACTATAGCAGTTAACTATTTCTAGATCAGAATCTATGGACATGAAATAATCACACTCTTTAAACTCTTCTAAAAACAGACTCATATGTACATTTCTAACGCGACTTATAAGTGAATCGTTCTCATTAACAAACAGCCTTACTTTATGCTCTTTGCATGATAATATTGCTTGATACATAGAATAGATCATTTTAAATTCTGGACGATCAAGTATTGGTACTGATAGAAAGATATACATTATGAATTCTCCTTTTTTATTTGTTCTTTTTTACGTTGCCAAGATAGTTTTTTACCAATTGACATTTTTGCTTTTGTTTCTTCAGAAATTCTTTTGCCATATCGTGGATTATCTTTGTCTTTTAAACAAGATTTGTTTAGGCTTTCTTTTATTTTTCTTTTATGTTCTGCTGACAATTTTTTCCCTTTGCGATCTAAACTCATTTTTTGTTTAGTTTCTTTACTATGGGTTTTGCCAGTGTGACTGTTTATCATTTTTAATATAGATTCTTCTGTATGTTTCTTTCCATACCTTGGATGGTTTTCACCCTTATAATTTTTTTTCTTTTCTCTCATTTTTTGTTTAGCTTCTTCAGTGTGTTTTTTACCCCACATTGGATTTTTTGTTTTGTCTTCAAAAAGGTTTGAGATTGATTTTCCTATCTTATCTTTCGTTAATTGATTGTGTTGCTTCCCTTGCATTGGATGAACTTTACCAGCAAATTTTTTGCCAAAAACTGGATTCTTGATGCCACTCCAATCACCTTTGATCTTTTTTGTATTACTTAATTTATTCCTGGTCTCTTTTGAAACAATTCTATTGGTTCCCATTCCTCCATCGTCCATATTATAGCCATAGTCACGATTGGATGAATAGTATTTTTTAATAAAATATATTTCATTTTTTTCTAAATCATTTATATCACATTGTAATACAATCTTAAATTCAAAACTCGCTTCTCCATATTTATTCCATGCCGATTGAAGATGGTCATTCTGATGCTTATTAAGTCTTAAACAGCATTTATGCGATTTGAATCGATTTTTGTAATTTATTGAAGAACCAATATATTTTTTACCATTAACCAAATTTTCTATACAATAAATTACTGGAATATTCATTTATTTCTCGCAATTTCTAGTTGGCTTAAATATTTATTCATTTTATACTCCTGCTTGCTTTCACACGTTTGTTTCTAATAAATTTTCCATTATATAAAGAATTTTTCTTTAGGTTTTCTTTATTCCACATTGGCATTTACTACACCTTTTCATATTTTATATTATACAAAATTTAAAAGTTCATTTTAACTTTAGTTTCTTGCAAAGGTATATCTTCTGACATTTTAATTGATGCCTCATATCCAATACTTTCAATTGTTTCATAATCTTCATTATCAAGAGCGTCATTAAGTTTTTTGTATGTTTTTCCTACCCATTTCTTATGAGTTTCAAAACTATTTCTTAAAAGCATCCTGCATTGATTTGATGATATAATATTGGAATTCTCCATTTTTCTTTGCAAATCTACATTTCTGCGAACGTTTTTTATTCCTTGTATTATTATATCCTCTTTATCTTTTATATTTAATTTTTTACACAAAAACAAAATAGATTCCATTTTATTACGCAATGAGTAATAATCCATACAAAAGTGAACTAAATGCCCTTTTGATTCACATCCAAAACAGTGATAAATCCAAACTTGGTTTGGCATTTGATTTATACGAAATGATGCATTTCTATCATTATGATTTGGCATAGGGCAATGGCAAGAAGCCGAAAGATTATTTTTATTCCATTTTAGTGTAATGTCTGTTTCTTTTTCTATAAAATCAGGCAGACTAATAGCCTTGATTATATGTTCTATTAAATAATACAATTTATTGTCTTTTGGCATAGTAGTACAATCTTATATGAGTTTGAATGTTTTATTATCCCTGCTCTTTTTCTTTTCTGATTTTTCTCAACTTTTTAACTATTATACAACAATACCAAATATTGAGAAAAAATACAAATCGCTAGATCTTTAGACTAGGGTAGTTGACTACTTTACTATCAAAAAACCGCCTCCGCGACCTCCCAATGCAAATAACCTCAATCCATTTTCTATAACAAATTCATCCATATATCTCATTACAGTTGTTTTTATATCATTTTTCTTTTTATAGTCATGTCCAGAAAATATCCCACCAACTTTTACTTTCGGCCACCATGAAGTAACATCCTTTTTTATCCCTTCATAACTATGATCGGCATCTATATAACAAAAATCTAAAGCATTATCTTCTATTCTATTCGCCATAAAACTACTTTCGCCATATAAAAACTCACAACGCTTATTCTCTAAATGTATACTCAATTTCTCTTTTGCCATATCGTATCTACTCTTACCTACCTTTTTCTTACGCCATTCATAATTATCTACCAGGTATAAATAAATACTTGTCTTATCTAATATCTCCTTTGCATTGTCACCCAAATCTACACCTACCTCTACCCCAACACCTAATTTTAACTCGTTTATTAATGCAGGCAAAATGACACCACGCTTTCTACCATAACGCCGAATCGACATTTCTTTCTCTATAAATTTATATATCTCTTCATTCATATTTATATTCTCCTTTTTAGTGAACCGTTATGAACCATATTTATTATTTAAAAAGATTATCCAATTCATCATTTTCTATAGATTCTATTACTTCTTTTACTTCTGGGGGAACTATATTAGAATTTGTCTTTTTTGATTCTCCTTTAACAGGCGTAGAATTTATAATGGGCTTATCCATATTATCAAATAGTCCGTCGTCAGATTCTAATTCTTTTTCTGTAATCTTAGAATCGTAAATAATTTGATCAACTGCTGTTATCTGTCCAAATTCAAGTAATGGATCTGCAATTCTTCCTATTTTTCCGTCAAAATCAAGAGTAATAATATGTCTAGCTTCATCATCTCTAGCTTTAGTTCCAAAGACATATGCTTTTGTTGGTGGATTATCGCCATTCATAGCAATACCTAAAGCATTATCTGCATCGGCAGGAATTAATTTTGAACCTGACATATCCTCTGTATTAATTTCAAGTTTTGATGGATCGTCAACAGTTGTTTTTTTAGATTTGCCACGAATTTCTTTTGCAGATGTTGTTTTAAGCTGAGTTGCTGTAATTGTTACGTATCGATTAACTTTCCCATATGATTGTATTCTCTGAGACACTTTATATTCATCTAAATCTGGCCTCCCCTGATGATGTATTTCGGCTCCAATTACCCCTAAATAATCAACAATCAGAACATCTATTTTCATTCTAGCCTTAACTCTTTCAACTTCCGAAATAACTTTAGAAATTTTAGTTCCTTGTGCTAATTGAATGCACACCATTTTTGGTTGTATTTCGTTTTGGATATTCTCAGAAGCTTCTATTAGTTTATTATAGTAATAATCATTAAGGCCATATTCTCCTGTACCACCAACTTTAATTCTATTATAATCAACAAGTGCATGAAGAGCTAATAATCGTGTAAAAAATGGAACAGCTTCTTTTTCTAGACTTACATATACAACTACGTATCCTGCCTTTGCCATATTGAAACCGATATTAAACATTAAAGTTGTTTTTCCGCCATTAATTTGACCTGAGATTAATGTATAAGATCCAATATTAAATCCATGATAAACTCTATCTATTCCATTAATACCAGTTAAGATTGCGAGCCTAGATTCTGGATTTTCTCTACGTTCTTTTATATGATCTACTACTCTAACAATACCTTCTTTCATATCCATTGTTAAAGCATATGGATCTGCATCTAAATTATCTATCTTATAGAATTCTTCTCGAACAGTTCTTACTAGTTCCGATTGATTATTTGTACTTCTAACTATATTATCCAATCTATTTCTAAGAATCTCATATGCTTGCCATTGAACATATCTATTATTTATATTGTCTCGTAAAAGTTCATAATCTTCAATAGAGCAATTAACGTTCCATACTGTATCAAAATACATCCGTGTATTCGTTTTATATTCTTCTGAAATAGATTGCCCGTTAAATTCTTCCATAGATTCCATAATAGAATCTATTGCTGTTCTAGTAAGAATCGTATGATATTTTTGATAATACGCATTAATTAAGTTAAAAAGAAGTCTTGGTTTTGTAATCCAAAAATGTCCTTTTGCTCCAGGCATAATGTTATATGCAATTGCATCCATTAAACAGTCTTTATTTCTTAATAATATGCTTAAAAATCTAGGCTCTTCTTTTTCCGCTAGTTTTTTTAGAGTTTCATTTGCTACTCTAGTGTCAAACGATGACTCTAGATCCAATGTGTCATTATTTATCATTAGCCCCCTTTACTCTTATTCTTAAAGCGTTAGGAATTGGTTTCATATCTAATTGAGACAACATACACATATATTGTCCATATGTAGATGTTGAAGACAATGCATTTTCTTCTGACAATCCATGTCCAGCAACAGGATTGGAAAAAGTAAAAATTGTTGGTTTGTTTTTTAAAGATCTATCGGTCAAAATTTCATCCATAAACCATTGAACTTCAAATCCAATTTTCAACTGTTCTTTTCTAAATTCTTCCATAAACAAAACGTCATGGGTTTTTAATTCATCTGCAATTTCATTACGGTTCATATCTGCAATAGAATTAATAGTTTGTAATTTATGTGAAACGTCTTGGCATGAACAAAATTTCCCATTAGAATCGCACGCAATCATTCTAAATAATAAAGCAAATCCAGCTTTTCTTCTGGAAAACATATCTCCACCATCTATAACAATAAATTGCAAATCAAATAAACTATTGGCATTATTATAAATCTTATCTAAAAGATTGTTAATTTCTAATCCTTTTTTTCCGTCATGATATTCATTGTCAATAACTGTTTTGAGTTGACTTCTATCTATCCTCATTTCCGAATCTGGTATACCAGCAATTCGAGATCTTTTTAAAATTGCTAAAGCTTGCATTCTAATTTTTCGCTTTAAGGCCATTTCATCTTGATAATCTTTTAATATATTTTCCATAATTTCATCCATAATAACTATTGTTAAACGAAGAAAATGTTTTCATAAATGATTCTAGTGAAGTTTTTTCAATCTTGTGTATATTATCTTTAAGAGAAGTTGAGACATAATTATATATCCACATTTTTAGAAATTTAATATCGCCACTTTTCCCATTTTTTGTTAATGTATCTAATATTTGTTCCGCATCAATATATTCTAATGTCGCATTATAAAATTTAACTTCTGGGTTTTTACTTCTAATAACAGATCTATAAAATTTAACAAACTCATGTGGACCACAAAAAGGATCAACTGATACAAATTTTGAAGAAATTGCAACAGGAGATTCTTCCGAAGAAACTTTCGTTTTACGATGTTTTCTTATTTTTATAAGATTCCCGTTTTCAGGAACTAATTCTGATTCTAATTCATTAATATTCATATTATTCTCTTTTGTTTTTTCTCGTTTAACTTTATTGTTCAATATCTCTTTTGAAACTGATTCTGGAAGATGTTTTAAAAAATCAGAAGAAAATACTTGCCCTTTAAAATCTTCAATATTTCTAAGATCTGACGACAATCTTATTAGATAACTACCAATGTTTGCTGTATCAACCCATTTAGAAAGATCAGATGATACAGATGGATTCATTTTATCAATAATTCTATTTAAAAAGTATCCAAAAGATTTCTCAATATCTTGTATATTTGATATTCTGTCCCTTTTTTCTTCTAGCTTTACCATTGTATCAATTATACATTTTCCTGCACGAACTATTTTTTTTAAAGTTTTTGGTGTAACAAATGCAGACGAATTATAATATTTCCAGCATCCCACATCTCTTTCCATAATAAATATATATGTGCATGGTTGTTTATATCTCCATATATAAAATATATTATTATCTTCTAATATTTGCATTCTAGATGTTAAATTTGATATATCGTTTATAATGGTTTTATTATTTATTGTATATTTGGACGGAGCGATTCTTTTAAGTATACTCTCTGGAGTTATTAAAACATTGCTATAAATGCGTTTGTCCTCTTCTAAACTATAGTTTTTATTGTCTGGTTTTCTATATATCTTATTATATATAATAAGGTTGAAAATAACATGAGAAAGTTTACTAATAGAAGATGGATGTAAACCATTATAACTATCCATAAGAGATAGGCTAATTAGCTTATAATTATCTTTATGTTCTGTAACTGAATTTACTTTAGATGGTATTATTTCTTTATTCATGTTATCTAGCCATAATTAAATATTCTGTTCCTCTTTGTAAAAACTTATGACCTTCTTCGTAGTAATTAGATTTAAAAAAATCTTCATCAACAATATTTTTACCTTTTCTATATTGGTATGTAATAGGAACTGTTTCTAAAATAATTTCTTTTTTACCAGCATTCTTAATTATTGATGTAATAGTATCTATATCTGCAAAAGATGATTCATTGTAACTAATCATCCATGTCTTAAAAATTCCACATAAAGATAATAGTTTCTCAAACTGTTCACGATATCCTGTTTTTTTACTAAATCTTTTGGCTCCTTTTTGAATATGCTCAAGATTCTCTAGTTTATCTTCATATATAAATTCTTCTAGAAAACGGTATAAGCCACTATAATCGCTACTAGCATTCCCGTAAGGAGGATCTAAATATATTAAGTCTGTATTAACTATTTCCGCTTCTAATAAGTCAATAATATCTGAATTAAAGACAATAGGAGTATTTTCTTTACAATTAGAAAAAATGGGTTTAAACTTTTCTATATTTATTTGACTATCGACTATTTCTTTGCCTCCATTTTTTATATGATTAATTCTATGTTCTAGTTTTGCAATAGTTTGTCCGTTATAATATCTTCCCCCAAGAAAACAATTTTGATTTATGTGGTTTTCTATCGCAAACATGGAAAATGCACTTTTATACTTATTTTTCATCTCTGAAATTGCATTACTAAACATTATCTCATTATTTTCGTCTCTTCTCTTTCTAGTCGTATCTCTCCATTTTTCATCCCAAAAAGATTTACCAATTTCATGAGTAGATCTAATAGCTTTTAAATCTTTCCCTTTAACAGAAAAATTACTATTTGGGATACTAGATAAAGTTGCTTTGTTTAAAATGTCTAATCCGCAATATAGTTTAGATCCAAATAGAGTTTTTAAATTCTCTTTATATCTATCTAGAAACATACATTCTTTTTCCGTAAAGAATTTTCCACTATAATTCTCTTTTACAAACGATCCGCATGAAGATGGTATATTATTACATAGAAAATATATTTCTTCATCTGATATTGGAATATTTTCATTCTCTAAAAGACATATTGCAGTAATAGCAGAAGAAGTCAATAAATCATTTGATACAACTGATTTACCCATTTTTTTAAAAAGAAGAGAAACCATAGCACTGCCAGAAAAAGCATCAAATACTGAATCAAATTCTATTTTGTTCTTTTCTAAAGAATCCCATATATGTCTAAGTAATCTTCTTTTACTCCCAACATAATTACTTGGAATACTAGAAATTGTAGAGATTATTCTGTCTCTTTTAATGTCTTGCCCATACATATCAAAAAAATCATTCATTGGATTTCACTTTCTTATGGAGAGTTCTTTGCGTCTTTGTTCTCTTTATTCTCTTTGTTCTTCCTATTATACATCAAAGAAGAAGGAAAAGTAATTTTTACTCAAAATTAAAAAATATGATTTCTAGATAATAGCGACACAATTCTTCTTTCAGAACAATGTGTTTCTTTAGAAATTTCTTCAATTGTCTTTCCTTCGAGATACTGTTTGAATATTTTTTTAATTGATATTTTTCTTGACGGAACCATAATGTTTAATTGTTTTAAAATACGTCTAATGTGAACATGAGAATGGTTAAACTTGCGACCAATATTAGTAGTACTTTCTCCATTTTCAAAATCTTGAACTATTTGTTCTTTTACTTTTTGTCGCTTTTGTCGTTCTTCTTCCCTTTGCTTTAAGATTTCGGGGTCTTTTTTTAAAAAGCTATAAATTGTACATTCTGCATATCCCTTTTCTTTCATTATATCTTTTATGGTTTTGCCATTTTTCCACATTCCAATAACTTCATTTTGCGAATGTCTTATTCTCCCTGCAATCCCATTACGTGAAAATATTTTTTTTATTGACAGAAGGCAATAACTGGTTATTTTTTGTATTTCTTCTATCGTTTTTCCTTCCTTCCGCAAATTTAAACATAAATCAATATCACATTTGATTCTTTTGTCCTGATCTTTGGGAAGAAGATTTCTATATGGAGAGCTTTCTACATAATTATTTATTTTATCATAAATTTTATTTTTAAGCCGCATATATCGATTTGTATCAGCGTGAATATTTCTATGACAATTTTCACACACCACGACACATTTTTCCATTTCTGTTAATAGTTTGTCAATTGGGATACCAAACTCATTTCTCGTATAGTTGCATTTAGAAGTAATCCAAAAAGATTTTTCTTTCTTATGATGAAAACTTAACGAAGCGTTATTTATACTTTTATATCCGCAAACGCTACATTCATTTTCCCCTTTTAGTTCTAGCAGTTTTTGTTTAATAGTAGAATCTGAACCATGTAATTCTTGATGACAATTACAGCATAAAAGTATGCACTTTTTTATTTCTACTTCAATTTCGCTCCATCGATGGGCTAGAATTCCGGAGATTCCATTTGATTTTTTGTTTTCGTTTTTATGATGAAAAATCAAATGGAAAATATTATCATTGCCACACTTTTCACATTTTCCTCCTAGAAAATTAATAGCCTTGATTTTTTTAGACATTCTTAATATATATCTAGAATCTTTTTCGTTTCTCATTTACTGACTCGAAGGTTGAACCGACAATTCTTTCATAACGCCAAACAAATCATTTCTATTACTGCTATATCCATATATATTATCTATTTCATCAAATATAAAATCTCCACCAGAAGATTTTATAATTTCAAACTCTGGTTCTTCCTTCATTATCTTTCTGGCTTTTTTTGCGTGTTTTTCTAAATGTTTTGCATTGTGTTCGAAATATATTACTAATGCCTTATCTTTTATTCCTTTTGTTCTTAAGGTTCTTCCAATTCTTTGATAAACTCTCGTTGAAGAAGCCCCTCCACCTGCCATAAGAACAGCATCTAAACACGGACAATCTACTCCTTCATCAAACAAAGTTGTTCCAATTATACATTTTGTTTTTCCCTCTTTTATATCACGTAATGATTTCTTTCTAGCATTGCGATTCATTTTTCCAGTTAAAAATTCAATATCAGAAGGCAATAGATTTTTTATGTAATCCCCCTGTTTATATTGATGTACTAATATTAGAACAGATAGTCCTTTAGATATTAAGTAATTTGCAATATTTGCTACTCTTGTATTAAACGCATCGTTTTCAGAAACACATTGCTTATAAATACTTGGATAAGAATGAAGGCTACAATCATCGTCTATTGGATCAAATAATATATATGGTTTTACCAGATAATTATTTTTTATTAAATAAGATGCAGAAACATCAACTATTTTCTTGCCAAACATAGCCTGAATAATAATTTCTGCCCCATCTTCCCTCCACGGCGTGGCTGACAATCCATAACGCCAAAAAGCATTAGGAGATGCTAGCATTACTTCCTTAGCCGTTCGACTAGCGACATGGTGTGTTTCGTCAATCATAAGACCATTTAATTCAGAAATAAGCTTATGTAATGCCTTTTTCTTCTCAATGCTCAAAAGGTCTTTGTCGCTCCATGTATCTTCATCATCAAATCTATAATCACTAATTTTTATTTTCTCTCCACCGTGCAAAGCTCTTATTGCAGTTTGAATAGTACAAACATTTATATTCTTAATGTCAAATTCTCCTCCGCCAATCATACCGATTGGTTCATTTAACGTTGAAGATAAGACCTCATAGGCTTGCCTAAGCAAATCTTCTGTAAGAACATAAAACATAAATGGAGATGTTTTAATTTTTGATATTATTTCACTAGCCACCACAGTCTTTCCTGATCCGGTGGCCATTTTTAGAATACCTCTAGTTTTTTCTATAGCCTTTTTAATTGTAAACTGTTGATACTCTCTTTCTTCATAATTTTCTGGAGGAGAAAAAACAAGATGCGGTAAGTTTTGAATAGGTTTTATTCTCTCGTCAACCTTTTGAAAAGGTATTTTATTCTCATCCAGAATTTCACTAACATATGATAGTAATCCACTATAGAAAGATTGTCCATAATTTCTTCTATAAAGCCTAATAATTCCATCCCATTGTTTCTTTTTAAATTTAGGAGAGAATCTTGCGTTTAGCACCTTATAAGAAAGAGTTTTATCTAGCTGAGAATGGATTTCATCAGAAAGATAACCAACAATCTTAGATGTTAGATTATTTAAAACAATTTTAACCATAAACTATTCTTCATGTATATTTTTGAAATGGTCAATACTATTATTAGACTCATCATCTTTGCCAATAACATCTATTTTTATGTTATTAGTATTAGTTGATTTTAGAACCATTATTGTCTGACATTCTGGACATTTTCTTTCTTCATTTGGTATGAAATCTTTGCCCTTAACTATGTCAACACGATTACATGAATTGCAAACGAAAATCATATCGGAGACTATTATCTCTCCATAACTTGTTCCACTCTTGATCATAGTCATACTAATTCTCCTTTTATATTAAAATCTAAAACATTATGATATTTTTGTTTATACATTTCTTCTTCTGTAATAGGAATACTATATGGCTCATGATCGTTTTCTAGTAAATAAATAAAATCTTTTATATTATTGGCAGCTTTTGTAAAATAAAGCGTATTCCCAACTTGACATTTAGAACATAAAAATTCTACACAAATATCACCTATATTTCTAGGATTAAGTTTAAGAGAAATAGATCTTATAGATGTTTTAGGCATGTTTTCTTTACAATATGGACACTTTATTTCTCCTGTCCATGGCGGTAATACCATTTTTTCAATAATTTTCTCATGAATTTCTTTTACGTTTGGTAATTTTGATGGATTAAACATCTCTTCAAATGTATTATTTAACATATTTTATCCTTATCATTTATTTGGCATTGCTTCCTTTTTAACGAGTAAGACAGTTTGTTATTACACCCAGATGCAGCAACAATTTGGCCTGCATATATTAAGCTGTTAATTTTATGTAATTGTCTAATAACATCTTCTATTTCTTGAACTTGTTCCAATATATTACTGTCTTTTGATTCTTTGTCTTTTGATTCTTTAAGATTTCTATTTTTAGCTTGATTAATTATCTCACGTTTTACTGTTTCAAAAAATGCTAGCATCTTACCATTTTCTCTATATGCTCTAATTATTCTACCAGCATCTAGCTTAGCATCAACATTTCTTAATTGAAAGATAATTTCTTCCAAGCTTTTGATTTGTTCCAATGGGTTGTTCATTTATTTCGTTCTCCTGTTCTAATTCTTTTACAGCTTCCATTACCAATTCTTTAAATTTTAGGGCAAGAGGATAATGTATTTTATAATTGGATAGGGTAATGGCTCCACCAACCTCTCCTTTAGCTTCTCCAATTTTATCCCTTATGATTTCATCTACTGATCTTCCAGAGATTAACTCATGCTTAATTTGTTCTATATGAGCTTGTATTTCATCAGGATCATTAAAATATAACTCCCACCACCTTAGCTCATCTTTCTTTTTAAGATTGGGATCTTTATTATACAAGTTTTCATGCTCCGGATGCGAAATAGAATATAAATTGTGAGAGTATTCATGAATCAACGTTGATGTTTGTGCAGCATAATTGGGCATATTTACCGAATTAATTGATATTGCCGGAGGACTTACAAATAAACCTTTTTCTAGTTCATATGGTATTTTCAGTTTATTAAGGGTAAACTCTTTTGCCCCCATAAATCCACCTTGAACACCTATTCCAAAGATTCTTTCAATTGGACCAATTACAATATCAATATCTTTAAACTCAATGCCATTTTTAGCACAAACTTTTTTAATAGCATCTGTAGCATGGTAATATTCTGAAAGCTTTCTAATATGGCAGACATTTTGATTAGATAGGCTAATGCCCCTTGCTCGTTCATCATCTCTAAATTGAGGATATTTTATTTGGTCACGCTCTTCTGTAGTAGTTCTACCTCTTAGGTCATGATTGACTAACGCACTAATTTTTGCTACTTGTTTTCTTTCCATTTTATACTCTGTGTAAGTCCCTGCGGGTGATTTAACATCTATCGTATTAACCGCAGGATTATAACGTGTAATAAGAGGTCTATTTATTGCTTTAAGGACTTTTCTACAAAGATTTGGAGAAATAAAAGCAGGGGTTTCTATCAAAATATATTTACTTTTTGTATCATATTCTATAATTTTAAAATTTTCTAACTGCTTAAAAGGATCAAATTTGTTCTCCTCTGACATCATACTTTCTAAACGCAATGGAAAAGTATCTTGATCGATTTTAAAAGTAATATAATAATGATTTTCGGCAGGATTTGGGTATCCTTCTTTTTGTAAAGATTCACAGGCGTCTACTAATGCATTAATAGCATTAACTAATTCCATAAAATTGTGTACATCTTCCAGTAGAGGTTCGCAAACTTCTTCGAATGGCCACCCTAAATATAAATGTCTCTTAATTGCATATAAATCAGCAAATTCATTAAAATTTTCTGTTTCCTTGTCATATTTATCTTTTTTATTTACATTAGTATATAAAAAGTCTCTGTATCCAGAAAGAACTGCCCATTCTTTTTCACTTGCACCAGTTCCGACGACAGGAGAGATGTTAATTAGAATAAATGGAGTTGCTTGAGTTAAAAGTTGTATTTTCTTTTGTCTGGTTTTTCCTGATAGTTCCTTCTCATCAAAAAATGTAATATTTGTAGCCGTTTCAGGACCAATATAACCTCCAACAAATCTTTCGTTCGTTCTATAAATAGAAGGAAGTTGTTTTAATGTTGTTGGCATTCTAGCTAAATTTGCTTCAATAACTGGCAAATCAATAAAGTCACTTTCTTTAAAATTTTCTTTTATTGCTTTAAATGTATATCCGAAACTGCTAACAGATCTAATGCGAATAGAGCTAAATGGACTTCCTTCTATGGGATAAGAAAGGGGAATTGATCCATAGTCTTTAGATATTTTTATTTTAGCAGCTTTTAAAAGAAAATCAATCTGTTCTTTTGTAAAACTAGGAGCATTAGGAAGATATATCCTTTTTGAATCTAAATCATAACATACATGTAAAATGTTTTTTGCGGAAATAAAATCTTTTTTCTTCTTCAGTTGATCTTCTATAATTTTTTTACCAACATCGTCGCGCATTGTAACTGGAGATAAAAAGACTCTAGTAGTTCCACCTTGCTTAGATGGTGGAACTACAAAATAGTTTACAATTTGATTTTTAAGATTCATTATATATTATTCTATTAATGAAAACATAATTCCTTAGATATCGTATACCAAAGATACTTTATATTTTCCCATTTCCCAGTTTTTAGGATTCTTTGGAACATAAATTTTATTTCCAATATCGCATTTATAATTAACTATTGGTATTGTTGTAAGCCAGCTTTCTCCTTCAAATTGATTGCATAGTCCAAATCCATGAACCCAATTAGAGGCGGTAGGCTCGTTATAATGTTGATCAAGTTTACCAGACAAACCAACACTATAACTACCAAATCTAATAGACGGATAGTGAATATGTCCTACAAATGAATTACTACCAAAAGTTCTAGAAATTTTCTCTAATTTACTTCCTGGTTGTCCATACATTGATAAATCGCCATGAATAAACTTAGCCGAACCTATCCTCAAAATATCCTTAAATTTTGTTAAAGAATAACCAAGATGATCCAATGAACACAAGAAACCAAAATCCAAATATTTTTTAAACTGAGGAAATTTAGCCATAAAATCAGCAGCAAAACGCTCATGATTACCATAAAGTAAATGGCAATCTTTAGCCCATAACGACATTCTTTTCAACACCTTATGAACGTGAGCAGATTCATCTAATATGTTTTCAGTGATAGTAATACCTTTTTCCATTACATGATGATTTAAACATCTATAATCATGAACATCTCCAACATTTACATATGTATCGGCCTTATAATTCTTACATATTTGTTCTAGTAAATCTAATACCTTGTTGTCATGATTAGGACTATGTGTATCGGTACAAACAAATATTTTCTTTTCTGGATTTACTATGCCATCAGAAGTAATCATTTTATCAAAATATGATGTAACATATCTTTTGCCCATTTTTCTTATAAGACATGGCACGATAGTGTGCTCTCCTGTTTTAGAAACATGAACAACAATCATACTTTGATTCCAATAATTATACATATGTTGCATTCTACGATATTTACTAAATCCAACATGATATGCTTGTTTTACAGTCTTTTGGTCTTCGAAATCTATTTGTTTAATTGTTTGATTGATATGCTTTTCACATATTGCTCCAGGAGATGCAAAATATGACATATCTTCATTAGAACATTTTGGCATTAATTCTAATCTGTGGCAATTAATAATTACTTTATTGTCAAATATATGCGAATCTAGACTACTAATTGGAGTTTTTACATAATCCGTAACGATATCCTGATTCATTACTATTAGATCGTTTCCTAATTGTATTCCTCCCCTTACAACCGCATAGTCAAAATCATACTTATTCCTTTGATTTTGTATAATTTTTAATTCTTCTATTTTTGACACAACAACAAGATTTCTTACCTTACCCCATTCATAACTAATATCGTTATCGTCATCTAATAGATGTCCAATATGAATTATTTTCTTTGGTTTTAAAAAATTTTGAACTTGTTTGAGAAGTTTAAACATAGATTTTTTTGTATGTTTACCGTGAGAATCTCCTACAACAATATAAGTTCCTTCTTCATATTGAACCATTTCTGGATTTCCGAATCCTAAATCATCGAGTTTCTTTTTAGAGCCTTCTTTTATAATCTTAAAACTAATTGGCAAAATCTGTTCCTCGAAACTTATTTTTCTTAGAAATTCTGTCTCATCAATATTATTAAGTCTATCGTGATCATATCTACTTAGAAGAACAAGCGCATTAACAAGTCTATCTTTAAGTTCTTCTGTATCTTTTGGAAGCTCTTCTGGATTTTCTATATTTTCTCCTATAGCTGCTTTCCAAGCTTGCCAATTAGTAGTTTGAGCTTTTCTTTCTACAGAAATATAAGATCTATCAATTTTACCTGCAATATAATCATATGATTTTCCAGATTGTAAAAAAGCATAGAGTTGTGCCATTTCAACTTGAGTCCATTTTTTATTAGACCCATCCGACAAATAAGAATCTGGATTTTGCCTAAAAGATTCCCAGTCTACTCTCTTATATTTTATATTTATTGCACCTTCGGACTTATTTAGAAGACTAGAAATTTCTTTTATCGTCTTACTTTCTTCATGTTTATATCTGTAAAGATTTTGTAATTGTTCTTTTGTCCATGTATCTTGTTTTTGTTTTTGCCTCATTATTTACTCCATTTTTGCCCTAATACTGTTTCTATTATACATTGCGAAAATAGAAACATTTATATTGTTTGTTTGAAAAATTTGACACATATTAAAAGTTGGGAATAGTGTATTCTAAGTTGGATTTGTCATTCTATTATACAGCAACATACGCAAATTCTACAAAACCTATTTCTTCAGGAATATTTTCATATCTGACTCTGAATCCATTAGATAAATAACTATGTACATAAATCCTAGGTACATTAAATGGTCCAGGATATTCATTTGAAGTCAAACTAGATTCGCTCGTAGATGAAGAGGATGAAGATGATGAAGTTGGCTCTTCTGTACTTGAAGATGAACTACTAGAATCAATACTACTAGATGAACTATTTGAACTTGATGAATTAGATGAAGTAGATTCTCCAGACAATGAACTTGACGAGCTATTAGAAGATGAACTAGAACTAGAAAGGGAACTATCTGAAGATGAACTACTAGAATCAATACTACTAGATGAACTATTTGAACTAGAACTGGAACTATTACTACTGCTACTACTAGAACTGTTACTAGTACTACTACTACTAGAACTAGAGTCAATACTAGAAGAACTAGATGTAGAAGAGCTAGAAGAACTCATTTCATAAGGCGATTCGTAGTTAGGCAATGAAGACCATGCGATAATTGCACTTTGAACCGCAAATCCTGTAATAATATCAATATAGCCGCTACCAGTACAGGTATATGCTTTTTTACCAGTATAGGGACTATTATCGGATAATTTTAAACTATATCTTCTAATCATTTATCAACCCAACCTTGAACTAATAGATTTATGTATTATATTTCCATTTGAATCCTTCGGAATCCTTTTGCAAGTGTTATAAATAACCCCAATATGATGTATTGTCGCAGATTCTTGACCATAATTTGTAATTTTTGCAATTAATCTAAAAAATGGCTTGAATATTACATTAATAGTAAATGTATCTGATGAACTTTGATAATTAAAGAAATTGATTTCTCCGGTAATACTGTTAATTGAATAATCCGACATATTAACTATAATTCCATTAGGATTTTGACTATTAAATCTATATATTTCAATCGAACAGCTATGCGGCCACCTTCCATTTAATGCATAATATGTTTTATGATTAAATGTTTGTAAGATTTCATTATATCGTGTAAGTAAAATCGTATATGTATCCGGATTAATATACTTACCTTCCTGTAAATATTCTTCTATATTTAAATCCCCAGATTGTACAAGTCCATATTGTATTTCTGAAGTTTCAGGAATAGTTGCTTCATGTGTAATATGAATAGAAGACAGATATTCATCATCGTTAGTATTAATCGATATTGGTTTAAAAAATATTGTAAAACTCTGTGGTTTATTATATGTTGTGACTTGTCCAACAGATTCACTTCCAAATATTCCAGAAGATCCATATAATACAGGACTTTCAAAATTACCATTACCATAAAACTCGACTTCATATTGAAATTGCATGACTTTTTCAATAGAATCTGTAAAAGTTGTGGCAATATTATAATTTGACCATGATGACCATGCAGACCATTGTTCTCCATCTGTCGTATATCTTGTCCTATAATTAATTGTCGTCCCTTCAGGAATGTTCACATCTCCCAATCTAAATTCAATGGGAATAGATGCCTGTTCAAAGTCTAATATATTTTTGAAAGTTCCATAATTAAATCCATAGTTACTTGTTTCTGATATATAATCAATAAGATTTCCAATATTTACAGAATTTAAGTTTACAACTGGATATATTTCTCCATCTGTTTTTTCTGCATACTTTTGCATAATTATTTGACTATAAGTATCAACTCTTCCTAACATAATACTGGTAGAAGGAGTTTCTTTAGTTCCATCTATAAAATCAATACCATTAACAGCTTGTTGCAATGAATATTCTGAAGAATTTTCATCTCCGTCTGAAATTATCATTATTATCTTTTTATAGTCCTTATAAGATGGATTGTCCGTTTGCTCTTGTATAATTCTTTGTGTTGCTTCTTTTACCGCATCATGTAATTGACTTCCACCAAGACTTTCGATTTTTGTCAAAGCTGTTGTTATATAACTAGAATCATTTGACAATTCTGGCATCAAGCTTTTTATTCCAGAAACCCATTGCAAATTGCTATTAACCAAAATATAGAAATCTCTTGCAAAAAAACGACCTTCCGCAGCAGCAGAAACCCTAAACTTAAGAATCATATATTTTTTTATTATATCTGGAGCAACTATATTTATTTGTGACTCTTCTTGAGATGGTTTATATGGAGTTATTTCAAATGTAACTCTAGATCCATCATTTACTGTTCTGGCCGGTACAGTTATAGAATAACCGTTAGAAGCTTCGTATACATATTCTGAAAATTGAACTTTTGCTTTAACATCAAATCCCCTAGATGTATCTAATGGAGTTTTAGCTGTAAAATATACTGGATTTGAAGGATTAAGATCTTCGGATGTTGCAGCAATTAGTTTTGCCTCTGTAGGGAATAAATGTAAGTCTCTGCCTGTTTCAATTTCTATTTCTAAAAATGGTTGACTAGCTTCATATCCCTTAATACTAATACCATTAAACATAATTCTATTTCCAACAGGAAGAATAGGAAAATATTCTGGATTTGAACCTAAATCGTGAGCAAAACAATTAGTTGGATCATAAACTACATATCCATTTAAAAATATTTCCAACCCCTTATTAATTGAAGGATTTATTTGGGTTATTGCAACGCATCTTAGATTGTGACTATGTGATAAAACTGTATCAGAGATGTAATTTGTAATAATATGGCTATGTGTTGCAACAGTTCCTTCTATAACTATAGTACTAGTTGTCTCTCCATTTCCATTATTATCAACTGTGCAAGCATGTGTATGTATATTTATGCTATCGTCATAAATATCTGTTCTGAATAATCCAGTTTGAACAACGTATGAAGATAGAGAAATATCTGGATATGGTTTTATTTCTAGACATGTTGATATATTTGCACGATTATCAATTGGTTCAGGTGGGTCTCCAGGTGCTACAAGTGCAGAATTTCCTTTAAAACAAATTCCTACTGCAAATGTAACAAGAGGAAATGGGTAAGATATTGGAGTTGTAGTATTTGGCATTAAAAATGTATTTGTAATTGGCTCACCTTTCCATGTTACAGTTGCAACAATATTTGGAGAGTCTATTCCATCTCTTATGAAAAGTCTTTCGTAAGATTCTAATTCTACAGATATACCCAATGGATCGGATAATGTAATTTTTGGACGAGGAATAATAATTTCTCCATCAACAGAAGGAACAGAAGGAAAAGCAGTTACACCAGTTCCTAGCATAAGCGTATTTTCTCCGGCATAAGAAGTTGTAATATAAACAGTAAATTCTGTTCCATTTCCGACATTTCTGTTAACAGGAGTAACGCCAAAATTTACTAATCCATTTGCACTCCATTGTTCTTCGCTTGGTGTTAGAGGCAAATCTTCTCCCCTTCTACCAACAAAACCTTTTACTTTCTGTCTTAGGCCATTTTCCTGATTATATCCTAGTAATCTTTGTATGCCATTTTCTCCAATCCACAATATATTCTCTGCCCAACTAAGATCAGATGTTATGTTGGATAAACTTCCGCTACCATCTGCCCATCCTACATTTCCACCATCAACTTTAAAATAAAATTCATTACTTAAATCTTCTTCGGGTTGCCCAGACCATGCTATAATTCTATTTACAGTTGTTGTATATCCTAAATAATCTACTCTAATTCTAACTATTTCTTCAAGATGTGTTGCTGGACAAAGAAGTTCTTCTCCATTTGGCCCATATATTGGATATATATATGGATCATGCGGCCCTATAAATAATCCATTTACCCATTCATTAACTGTTTCTCCTACCGTTGGAATTAGTTGTGTAGTTGAACTTAATTCGACTTGTACTCCATCATCGATTTCTGCGCTACCATCTAACCATTGTATGCGAGATGCCAATTCATCAGTAGCATTATCTTTGGGATATAAAAACCATGGGTTAAGGGGACCAACTGTTATTGGATTGGCAATTACAACCATATCTCCTCTTATTACTTCAAATTCATTTATTTGATTAGAGAAAGAAAAAGTAGACTCTACAAACACAAGCGAAGAAATAGTACTTGCAGGAAGCGTGAAAGAGCCACGTCCATTAACAATATCAATTGTTGTTTCGTATGTTTCATATTGCGTAGCATTAGTCCATTCGCCAGGATTACTATAAAATATAGATTCATCAGTTGACAATTCATCTGCCGAAACAGAACCAGTTGCAGTCCTGTAATCTTCAAGCATTTCTTCAAATAAACCAATATCTACATTGACTTCTGTATTATTAGAAACTAATTCCCCTATTGGATTGTTTTGTACAGAATTTCTCCATGCATCTATATCTGAAAGTTTTGGTGTTGTTATTGTAGAGCCATTTGAACTACTTACAACATCTGGATATTTTACATTTAGAAAATATTCAGACATTGTTGGTGATTCAGCAGCCATTGCCTCTAAATCTTTAACCTTATTAGAATACAAATGGATAGTAAGTGTTCCAGAAGGAATAAGCCTAAACTTATTAGTCACAATATAATTAATTATATATGAACCATCTTCTTGAGATGCATAAACTCCTTGAAGAGTAGTTTGATCATATCCACTAAAGTATCCACATTCTTCTTCCCTTTGAACAATCCAGAAAGGAACAACCTGGCTTTCATCATCTCTTTCACTTATAATATTGTACGCAGGAGTAAAATAAACATCAAAAGATTCAAAATACTGTTTTGAAAGGATTACATTTGTTTTAGAAACCATTGTAATAGATGGATAAATTGCATATTGTTTTACAAAAATATTTATAATGCTACTGGTATCAATACCTGGAATAGTAAGTCCTTCAAACGTTTTTGATGTTAGTTCAATCGCTGTAGTTGTCATGGAGCTTTCAGCTTCACCACTATACAAATAAACAGGTGTCTCTATAGAATAATCCAAATCAGATATAGTAACTGGTTCTTCTTGTGTTAGTCCTAGACTTTCTAAATCTCCCGTTGTTTGCTCACTTTGTCCAATAAAATCCTCTGTCGTATCCATTCTAAGCAAACTAGTTGTTGCGTCTGATTTTTCTTTTTCAGATTTTAATACATCTTCTGTTATTGGTAGAATTCTTACAACCGCATTCCCGTTTAAAGTAGGTATATTAAATTTTCCTTCTTGAATATATGAAGCAGCATTATTAAGTTCATCATATGTTGTGGTAGTAGGTACTGGATCAGAATCATAAATAGCTCTAGAACTTACATTAGTGGTTTGAGCAAATATAGGCGTTACATCAACCATTGATAAAGATACATTAACAGGAGAATTTGCTGTTTCAATTGCAGGAGCTTCACTAGGTGATATTGACGCTCCATCTGATATTAGAAAATTATAAAGAATTGTTGAAGAAAATTTAATGTAATATATTTCGTCTGTAACACTTCCCATTTCTTCGATAGTAAAAATTTGAATGTTATCTATTATGTCTGCCAATGTTACAGTTTGTCCTATAGAAAATCCTTCTAGAGACGAAATTTTAACGGTATCTTGTCCAATAAGAGCATTTTCTAATAGAATTTGACTTTGAGATGTAGTGCCTTCTATAATATCGCTCCTAGAATCTACTTCCAAATCAATTCTAGTTCCATTAGGGAATGGAACTCCATCTTCATCATATACAGAAATTGGTAATAGTGCTGTTTCTCCAATCCAATATAAATTATGTATGAACCATTCTTCATGTGCTCTTATATCCCATTCCATCATATATCCATTGAAGGTTTGAAAGAAAAATGTAATATCTCTTGTAACATTTACATCTCTTAAATATATTTGAACGGTAGTTCCAGTAAAAGATATGGCATTAAGAACAGATGAATTGTGAACTGTTCCACCTTCGTATATTTTATTACCAATATCAAAATTACTTACTGGAGAAAATGTTAAAGATCCTCCACTGTTTGAAGAAACAATAAGGTTTGAAGCCACATAGTTTTTATCAACTAAATCTATCCTACTATCATTTATATAAGGAGTTACGTTAGAAACAGATACAACATTGCTGCCTCTAGCAACAGAACTTAAAATATCTACATAATCGAAAGATGTGCCAAATGGACTTCTTGCTAAAACTGTTTCATATGCGGTTCCTGTAGAAGCAGTAATATCTAAAGATTCGGCATTTCTAGGTCCATTTAAACCTAGTTGTATAGAAGGTGATTCTGACGCAGGATATAATAAATGCCATAAATTTGTTTCTATTCCTGAAAGAGTTAAATCATCAACAGAAATACCACCAAAATTATAAACATGTCCACTTTCTAAATTCCTAAATCCCAAAGCAACTATGCTATCTTCTTTTGTTACTTTCGTGTAAGAATCAAAATTAACTGTGTCATCTCCACCACCACTAACTTTTGTAAGAATACCAACATCTAATGGAACTCCATTACCCATAAAAACAACAGTATTGGTTTGATTATGATATTCAAAAGAAGTATAGGTATATCCATTATGACTATAAATGTCTCCTTTGTATACTCTAAATACAGAAGGACTAGTTGTAAATATATATGTAGTTCTAGTAGGAGTATTAATATCTAAATTAATAGACATTATTTGTCCCATATTGGCTGTTATACTTTGGGCATCTGCCACTAATGCTCCAAATTTTACTATATCAAATAGCATATTTGATGGATAATAATCCAAAAATCTATTTACCATTTGACTAATAAAACTATTTCTATTGCTAAAACGATCATTCCACCCCATACTTCCACTAGAATCAACAACAAATGAAATGATTACATCTGGATGGTCTAATTCAACTCTTGATGGAATTGTAAGATATTGAGTATTAAAATAACTTGAACTATTTGAATTCATAGGGGTTATCAATTCTCTTTCTAGAGCAGAAGGAGAATTAACATCATAGTTGTCCAAATCAAAAACGTTGAACACACCAACAATTTTTAATGCTCTGACAATTCCTTCCTGACAAATCCATACATTATTATCCTCGGATAACCATGCCGATGTAGAAGTAGTATCAACGCCATATCCCCACATTATATAATTGTCTTCATCTCCACCATCTTGCCACATTACAAATGACAATAATCTATTTGATGGCGTAACACCAGAAATATTAAAGTCAAAAGAGTACCATTCGTCTTTGTCTACGACACTTGATGGAATAGTAACTGTAGAAATAATTGTCAACGGAGATCCGTCATTATTAGCAGTACACAAAGAAAGATTAATATTAAAAGACTGTCTTAATATAGAACGGTATAAATAGCAGTAAACTTTTCCGATATCATAAGTTGTATCGTATAATATAATAGATTGAGATAATCTATTAAGAATAGAAACTGTTGATATGGCACTATTTGCCAAAATAAGTGGTTTTGATTGATTCCATATCTTAAGAGAAGACGATGAGCTACTAGATGTATTGCCAATACTTTCGCTACTTTCACTACTAGAGCTGGTACTACTTGAACTACTAGAATCTATACTTGAACTGCTTGAGTTACTATGACTGCTAGAAGAACTAGATGAAGAATATCCCCAACTTGATTCCGAACTACTAGAACTACTAGAGCTAGAGTCAAGACTAGAACTACTAGATGTGCTAGATGATTCTGAAGTACTAGAAGTACTATATAAACTACTTGAAGAACTAGGCATTTTATAAAGGTTTCTCTAGTGGAATATCTATCCACCCTTTGTTTGTGTTAGAAAAAATTTGTCCATTAGTTGTACCAACAATAACCCTAGACCCATTAACTGTAACTCTAGATATTCCTGAAATCTCTTCATTCCATTCCAAAGATTTATTAAGGTCTACCATTTTATTCCAATTTTCACCGCTATTATAACTAATATAAACAAATTCACTTGATCCAACTGATAAAACATTCGTTCCAGATATTGTTATATCTGTTATATCTGTTATAAAAGGTGAAAGTCTATGGGAATGAGAAGAAGAATATCCAAAATTCAAATAGTCTTGCACCACTAACGTTTCAACCTGTCCATTGTATATTCTATGTGTATGATTATTCGTAAAACTATCTTTTAATACCTTTATGCCAGAACTATTTATAACCAAAAACGAATTATCTACATTGTCAACTAATTCTATATGTTCTAAATCTATAATAGATGATATATATGTCTCGAATGTTCTTCCACTATTATCAAAAAGTTCTATTTTGTCTCCAGCTTGAACGTCAACTGTAGAACTAATAGCAATTGAATTTTCTCCTTCAGATACATTTTCTGTAAGATATTCTATCATTGTAACAAAATCTCTATAATATATTCCAGAACTTATACCAGAATATTGAGACGAAATAATTACTTGCCATGCAGGAGATATCTTAAATTCATTATATCCAGAAATATCCCACATATTACTATTATAGGTTCTAAGCTTCAAAACTCCTGCTATATATGAAACAGATGTTGTTTCATAGGAATATGCCATATTAATCGGATTATAAAGTATTACTTTACAATTATCTATAATTGTGCCATTTGATATAAGTACTTCACTATCAAAACCTGTTGCATCAGAAATTGTTAAATCCATATACGCACTGCTATCTTGAGTAATAGTAGAAATAGTTCCTTTTAACTTTTGTCCAATTAAAGACACATCGTGATAATGATTAATAGATTCAGAAAGGACTACGTTATTAAAATCCTCAATAGGGACAAATTTATTACCATACATAGAAAATATACTTCCAACTTCAAATTCCAAAATAGATGGTTCATCAATTTCAGATTCAATAATTGGATTAAGAACTATTTCAAATGGGGTGTTACTATAAACAGTCATGTTTTTTGCAGATAAACTAGAAGATTGTTCTATTTTAAAAGAATTTCCTGCAAATTGATTTAATTCTGCATCTTCATCAAAAGACACATATAGTTTGATTCTATTAGTTGAGTCTATAATTTTTATTGTTTGACTAACAAATAAACTATCATTATTAGTACTGATTAATGATCTTGGCTCAATATCTTCTTTTAATATTAAATACAAATCTGTGTTTGAGTCTATAGAATAACTATTGCCGTTATTTTGTCCATCAGAACTAATATATAGTGTACCGTTTTTAAACATATCGGTTGTAACCGGACTGTCAAAAGACACATAAACTTTGCTATTGCTGCCAACAATAGTAACTCTTTTGTTTACATAAGAATTCCACACAGAAGAGAATAACTCTGATATTTCAATAGTTGCCTCGCCATTAACATTAACAGAAGAATTAGAAACAATAACATTTTGTGTCGGGTTAACCAAATCAATTATATATAAAGACATTTCAACAAGCTGGTTATTGCTAATTGAATCAGTAGTAATTATATTTAATATGATATTATTAGTTGAAGCATTTTTTGACACAGAACTTATAGTTCCATTAATATCTATTTTTGTTACAACGCCACCTATACCAACCTTTCTAATATTTCCTGTTTCCTTTGTAAAATTAAGTACTGAACCATCATCGGTATATAAACCTTGGTTTGTTCCGTAAAGAATATTTTTATTATTTAATTCAACAATTTTATTTATTTTTATTGGATACACAGTGAATGTTATAGCAGGATAATTATTTATAATATCAATGACCTCTTGTCCATACACTGTTATATAATTGAAACCATTTCTGAATTCGTTTAATATTACATATGTTTTCAAAACAAGGTTCGTACCATTAAAGAACCCAATCTCTTTGAGGTTTAGAGAATAATCTTCACTTACATAATTAGATGGAAAATTATAATTAACTTTTATTATTGCGTGTCCATTAGACGTAGCCTGTTTACTTAAAATGGTTCCTTTGACAGCCTTAAAATCATTAAAATGCAACCATTCACTTCCAGACCCAGTACACCTCAATATATTATTTTCTTCATTTGTTAAAGTTCCGTTAATTGCTGCTAAAACAACACCATTAGTTAGAGGACATAAATCAGAAGTTGAGAATTTAGGTAAATCGGTTGGAATTTCACTCTGTCTCCATATGATTTGATTTGCAGAAAGCGTAGAAGATACATTTGTTGCAAATGCAATCATAGAGCTTCCTCCAGCTAAAATAGTATTATTGATATTCTGGTTATCTGTACTTATATCACTATTAAGATATTCCCACCAAGATCCCATTTTCACAACAATTGTTTCAGTAGACGGGATAGTTCCAGAAAACGCAGGGTTTACTATTATCTGATATGGAGTCACTGATTTAACTCCATAATTTCCGTCTTTCCCTGTAGTAGAACCTATCACCCTTATTACTCTACTAGGTTGAATTAGAGCATATAGAGGATTTATAGATGATATAATGCCATTTGAACTAACATTTGAAAAAGTAACAGAATGAGATGGAGTTTCAACAGTTTCTCTTCCACTCCATCTATATGAAAATGTATAAATAGGAAGTGATATGGCAGGCTGAGAGATTAAATTCCATTCAATTAAATCTGTTGACTCATATATTCCATCTGTTGTAGCTGCTAGCAATCTATCTGAATTAGAAATTAAAATATCGTATGTGGGAACTCTAAGATTAAAAGTATAAAACCAATTATATTCCATAGATTCTTCAAACTTAGAATAAAATATACCAATGTCTGTTGCAACCATTATTATATTTGCAAACATTCCATGTCCTATTAATATCTTGTTTACCATTTTTGATTTTGAAGAAGTAAAATTACTATTATATAGTCCATCATTGTAAACCTCACTACTGTACAAATCAATTATATCTCCGATATATGGTTTATCTGGATCTATTTGGCTCCAAGAATACCTAAAATCAAAGAATTTGGTATTTGTCATATATTGATCAATATCCGGATACGCATATTTAACGGCTTGAGTTAGCTGAAGGAGATTACTTAAATATGAATTATTAAATTGATATGGTCTATTGTCACTAGCATATGTTGATTTATCGTCTAATTCTTCATGCGTATTTGATCCAATGTTTGAAAGCATACTATCATAAATATTTGCAAAAATAGACGTCGAACCATTTAACGATGGTATTTTATAAACATTTGCTTCTTTGCTTACAATAGAATCTATTCTTCTTGTTAAAAAAATCCTGCCTGAAACCACAGCACTAATTTCAGAATAAAAAAACATATTTTCTATTCTCTCTACTTCTTTATAATAATTTTCTAAATCATCGTAATAACTTAGAATATTTTCCATTGATTCTGGTCTTAATGGTTCTTGCGGTAATAGGTCTGTTGTAACAACATAAATTCTGTCCCCAATACTAAAACCACTACTATTAGCTACTGAGATATAACTATCAAAAACTTTAGTCTCCTCTGTTAAAACAGTATTAATTGCAAAATCTAATGTGCCTTGATTTGAATTAATATCAAATAAATAATTTTCCTCTTGTCTTTTATCAATATTTCTTTTTGAAGAATATATTAACTGTCTATCAATATAAATATCACAAAGAGCATCATCATTCCATGTCCCTTCTTTAGCCATCCATAAATTAAAATCAACTAAAGCAGATATAGGATCTTCTGTATAAGTAACTTCTTTAAAAAATATTTGCTGTTTACGACTACCATAAGCATATCCAAAAACTTGTCTTCCGTCATCTGTATAAAGGGTTGGTGCGGCAGATCCATCTATTTTAGCCACATTGCTAAAAGTAGTACCATCCAATGACAAATAAATATTCTGATTACTCCCAACTAGAATTCCATTACTATTTATCATTATATTGATAGAATATATTTCTCCTTCTAAAACTCTTTCCCAGTTCCCACCAGAATTAATACATCTATATAATCCATTAGAAGTACCAGCATAAAAATATCCCTCAAAAATAATAATATCATTAAAATCATCATCCATCATTGATCCAATGATATTCCATGTAATTCCATCCGCAGAATAATAAATAGTTTTTACACTGGTTATTGCAAATAAATTACCAGAAGAAATTTCTTTCAATAGTTTTATACATTCTTGATTAACATTAAAAGCGGAAGTCCATGTTTTACCATAATTTAAAGAAACTGAAACGCCTAAACTTGTTGCGGCATAAATTTTTCCTGATTCTCCTTCAATAACATCATTAACATTTACACTAATATCAGGAATGGTTGTTGTTTCTAAAGCAAATCCATTTTGATAATTTCTAGCAACTAATAGTCCTTTTTCGGTTGGAATCCATACGTTATTTTGAGAATCTTCGTATACTTTTCTTAATACAGAAGAATATCTTGGCTTTGTTGCATAACTCCATTCTGTATATAAATTGTTTTCTAAATTTGATATTTTAGAATAGTTAGTTGATCCACATACAAACGTGTCACCATTTATATTTGTTGAAATAGACCATATAGGAACAGATTGTAAATTTTTTTCTACAGTAACTAATTCTATAGTGTCTTTTTCAAGTTGTTCTTGTCCACCACCACCATCTATATAATACGAGTCGATATCATCTTGTGTTACGCTTGTACCATTTTCAAAAACCAAGTTTATTTTTGTAACCATTTCATCTTCTTCAACCTCATTCAATGATTTTTCCACAGAATATTTGAAATTTGGTAATGGGAAAGATGTTACTTTTTGTAACATAATTTGATCTTGGGATTGGGATGTACTAGTTGGGGTTAAATTACCTAATATTAAAATTGAATCTCCATCTGAAGTGACAGTATTAGCAGCGTATTGAAGCCTTTCTAAATATAAATCTTCTGTTACTACAAGCTCATTTCCAGTTTGCAACTCATACTGCTCTTTTACTTTTATTAAATTATTCCATAAATTGTCTCCTATTTGATATATAGGGATATTATTTATAACAAACAAATACACATCGTCGCTAGGAACAATATAAATACCAGAAGATGTTCCAGCAAGAATACTTCCATTAGATGTCTCTGCAATAGAATAGATAATCTTTGGATCTCCTTTTACAGATTCTATAATAGAATGTGTGTGAATGGCAGAAGTGACATTGGTTTGATAAATAGCAGTCTGCCATTCAGCCAAATCTCTTCCTTCTGATGAATTCACTACTCCTTCCACTACCCCATGATTATGTGCTATTAAATAAGATGTACCATTAGAATATGCATAATATACAGGATCTTCTGACACATAAGTATTTTTAGTTACACCACTCAAATGTTCATTAAGATTTAATTTATGGTAATGGTCATAACTAGTTGTAGTTATTGCGGGAGATACATTATATATGATTCCATTTGTACTAACCATTGGATATTTATACGGTATAAACTCTTCCCCCATTCTTCCCATATGATTTAATGGCGGGATTCTAGCAATATCAAATATCCCCATTGTAAATTTCTCTGCGCTAATGAAAGCAATACTTTCTTCTCTGAGAACTCCAGTAACTTCCGTATTACCCAATATTTCTATTTTTACATTATAATCATATATTGATGAAGAATTTGAATCTTTGAATAGAATTGTAATATTTCTTGCAGCATTAGGAGTAAAGGTATATACATCTCCTATATTTTTAAGTAAAGTTTGGGCTATTGTGCTTTGAGATATTAAATCACTAAGTCCTGCTAGGCCACCATCTTGTGTTAAGAAAAGAAAAGGATGTCTATCTACATTAATTCCGCTATCTGTTTCAGTTATTAATTGATCAATTCCAAATCTATTACTGAAATCTACGATCATATTCATCATAAAACTTATAACGCTTGGTGATGATTTTTCGTATGAATAGGTTTCTGTTATTGTTGTATTATCAGTATTTGATAAATTAACATCAAAACTAGTAGAATATGTTTTATATGTTTCACCAACAAGCCCATTTATTGTTATTTTTCTTTGAGATAAATCAACGTCAACATTACTTGTTACAGGTATATCATTAATATAAACTGTACTATTAGCATCTTCGTCTATAACCTCTCTTGATAATGGAATGGTATGTATATGTGTTTGTATTGCCGATGTGGTATATTCTTGATTCCCAACAATAAAATCAGATATTTTATGAAAATGTATTTTATCAGAACCATTAACTTCTATTGTATAACCATTTCCAATAGAATCAATTTTATAGCTATGATTATGTCCTTCACTTACACTAGTTTCTGTGTTTTCTAGAATATCAAATGTACAAGATTGTCCTACTGTTCTATAAGAGCTTAATACGCAACGCCTTATATCTGTTTTTAGGTTTATATATGATGGATCAAAGGAATCATTGCCTCCATGTATATGTCCAGCAATATAAGGTCTCGCTTTTTCTTTTATTGCTGCGGTAAGATTAGCTAGACTTTCAACATCTTTTGTGTCAATTTTCTTTATAACGCCAGCTCTTGTTACAACTTTAGCAAGTAGAACTTTATCAACAGATTTAATAAAGTTAAAAGTTTTTTCAAATTTTACAGCAGTAAAATGATTTGTTAATTCTTGACGCCATCTAAAGTCTCTCATTGTTACCAAAGTGGCATTATACGCATCTAGTGCAACTTTATACTCAGAATATGTTTTATAGGAACCAGAATAAGGTTTATCTCCTACAGTAATTGGATATAGAAATCCATTATTCCAACAATCATCATATGGATCGGGATAATATCGTTCTGCATATATGTATGTATCTTCATTATCGTCTAAATTCATTATAGAGCCATCTGTTAAAGATGGTGTCACAACCTTAATATATGAATTGGTTATAGGTCCAACAGGGTTATAACTTGGCTCATATTCCTGCCTAATAGCAACATAAATCGCTCTTTGTGCATCAGTTAAATTTGCTTCTGGTATATTATCATCTTCTACGATTTCTACCTCTCTATTTCCACTAACCATATCAGATCTTTGTTCATAGATATATTGACTTTCAGAGAAGAATCCATTAACCATTCCAGTTCCAGGTAAAATCTTAATTTGCAATGGAGTATCTGTTGGCTCCACAGTCCATCCACTAATTACACCAACTCCTACAATACCAATATATGATTCCAAATTATAATCAAGGGTTAAAAATCTTCTACGATCTTTTTCACCACTATAATTTGAACCTCTGGTAAAATAATTAAATCTATATGTTGGAGTTTGTCTGCGCATAATTATTAACTAATGTCTTATGAATCATTCTTTATTATACAGTTATAACCCTTTTCTAGAACTACTGGAGCTACTGGAAACACCAAAGCTGCTAGAACTACTAGAAGAACTAGAACTACTAGATTCACTTGTTGAACTAGAAGAACTAGAGCTGCTAGAGCTTTAAGATGGCGGTGTAGTGTAAACCGTTATTCTTACGAGAGTGAGCGGGAAAGCCTACGATCTTCAGTCGTAGGATGAAAGCGAACCTAGTAAATATATTTAACAAAAAGAAGGAATTTTCCTAAATATATTGTATAATATAAGTGTGAAAGCAATTAAAGTTAAAATTTATCCTAGAAAATGGCAGAAAGAACTAATAGAAAAACATTTCGGCTGTTGTCGTTTTTCTTATAATTATGGTCTAGAAAGAAAAATCAAAACCTATACAGAAACTAAAAAATCTGTTTCCTTTTATGCTATTCAAAAAGAAATACCGACACTATATTCCGAAAAACCTTGGTTAAAAGAAATAAATTCTCAATCCTTGCAACAGTCGCTAAAAGATTTAGATTCTGCATTTTCCCACTTCTTCAAGAAAAATAATAGCTTCCCTAAATTCAAATCTAAATATAATGAGAAACAATCTTTTAGGATACCACAACATTTTGAAATTAGTAAAGATAAAAAATCTATTAAAGTACCAAAATTAAAATGGATAACATTCAGAGACAAATTCAATATCCCAAAGGATATTGAATTTAGAAATATAACAATATCTAGAGAAGGGAATGAATATTTTGCCTCTATTTGTTACGATGAAAAAATAGTAAAACCGCAATTAAAACCTATTCAAGAGAATAAAACTATTGGAATTGATTTAGGTGTAAAAACTCTAGCAACATTATCTGACGGAACAAAAATAGATAATCCTAAACACTTTAAGAAATATCAAGATAAATTGGCATTAGAGCAACAAAAACTAAGTAAGAAAACCAATAGAGAAACAAATAGTTATAAAAAGCAAAAAGAGAAAGTAAGAAAGGTATATAAAAAAGTAAGAAACACAAGAAAAGATTTTCTTCACAAGTTAACAACCAATCTGACCAAGAACCAAAGTTGGACTAGTTTTGTTATGGAGGATTTAGCAGTAAAACAAACATTACAGGATAATTCTAAACCTATGTCTAGATTAATAGGTGATGCTGGATGGAGAATGTTTAGATCACTTATGGAATATAAATGTATAGACAAAGGTAAGAATTTTATAGCAATAGGAAGATATGATCCTTCTAGTAAAACTTGTAGTGTCTGCGGAAATGTTTACCAAGAACTAGGAAGAGATGAATATGAATGGATATGTTCTAGTTGTAATAGTAAACACGATAGAGATATAAATGCTGCTAAAAATATAAAGAATTTTGGAATAATAAAAGCACGGGCAAGTGCTTTGGTGCAAACCTAGAACCCCACGGCCTTTAGCCGTGGGAGTATGTCAGATGATCGACATAGCGAATATAAGTTTGTGCCGATTGAGGATTTAATAAAACACCGAAGTTAGCAGAATTAATTTCAGCAACTGACCAAGTGGTACCCCACAATTCAGTTGAAGAACCAAAAGTTTTATAACTTTCAGTTGTAGTTAAATCAACCAATGCGCTATAACTACCACTAAGGTCAGTGCCGTTCTTAGTCATTCCCCCTGTAAGTCCACGTCGTAATGCATTAACTCCATCTCCGTAGCCATCAACTTCAACTAATATACCATTAATAATTGACCATGGCGCAATGGAAAAACCAAATCCAGTAGCCGACATCATAGCAGCAATAGTGCCAGCAGTAGCATAATTGACATCATCCGAATAAACATTTGTCGGGTCCGTCCATCCGGTTATATTTGCTGCCGCTGATGGACTATTTGGTCCATATGTTGGAATAATATCTTCCTAACTACTAGAACTACTAGAACTACTTAAATCATCTCCTGCTTTCCAATTCGTGTTAAACCCGTCATAACCCGGAATGTTCGTACTGCTATCTATGCTCCTAGTTAAGTTGTTCGGGGTGATGGCGGAAAA
>Ga0307380_10000730_pt1 | contig 49272 bp, 24 predicted proteins | sample UN3MG_FD_202239 | JGI IMG/M metagenome (GOLD analysis project Ga0307380, IMG submission 202239) | Soil microbial communities from Risofladan, Vaasa, Finland - UN-3 | ecosystem: Environmental > Terrestrial > Soil > Coastal area > Acid sulfate soil | place: Finland: Risofladan, Vaasa | collected... | reverse complement strand
CGGCCCTTTTAAGCGTCTCGATGGGGTATTCGCTGCTGCCGGCCTTGAGGAAGCCCAGGTAATCCTCGCGGGCCCCTCGCTCCTTGGCCAGGATTCTGTTGGCCAGGGCGGCGGCGGCGCAGTAGCTGGTCGCGTACTTGTATACGTAGAAGCCGCGATAGAAGTGCGGGATCCTCAGCCAGTAGCCGTCCACTTCGTCGTCGTGGACGTAGGCCGGCCCGAAGTAGTCTTGCATCAGGTCGCGGTACAGGTTGCTCATGGTCTCGTAGGTCAGGGCCCCGCCGCGCTCGGCCTGGGCATGGATCAACTTCTCGAACTCGGACCACATGACCTGGCTGGTGACCGTTCCGCGGATCTTCTCGAGTTCCAGGTGGACGAGGAACAGCTTCTCGGTCCGGCCGGCCGCCTTTCGGCGCAGATGGTGCCCCAGGATGATTTCGTTGGTGGTCGATGCGACTTCGGCGAGGAAGATGGGGTACTCGCCGTAGACGACGGGCTGTTGGTGCTGGGTGAACCAGGTGTGCATGGAGTGGCCCATTTCGTGGGCCACGGTGAACATCTCGCGGTAGGTGTCGGTGTAGTTGAGCAGGATGTAGGGATGGACGCTGTAGGTTCCCATGCTGTAGGCACCGCTGCGTTTGCCCTGGGCCTCGCAGACGTCGATCCACCGGCCGGCGAAGCCCTCCTTCATCGGCCCGCGGTATTCGCGTCCCAGGGGGGCCAAGCCGTCGATGATGGTGGCCACCGCGTCGTCGTAGCGGATCTTGGGGGGCTCCCTGCCGGCCAGGGGAACGAAGGTGTCGTACAGGTGCACGCCGTCGAGCCCCAGGGTCTGGCGCCGGATGTCCATGTAGCGGTGCAGCGTGGGCAGGTGCTCACGGATGGTGGCGACCAGGCTGTCGAACACCGCCACGGGCACGTTGTCGGGTGACAATGCCGCCTGCAGAGCGCTGTCGTAGTTGTGGGCCCGGGCGTAGAAGACGTCCTTGTGGACGGAGCCGGCCAAGGTCGTGGCGATGGTGTTCTTGTAGCTCAGATAGGTCCGCATGGTGCCGAAGAAGGCCCGTTGGCGAAAGGCCCGATCGGGCGACTGCAGGTAGGCCGCGTATCGTGCCTCGCTCAGCTCGACGTCGTAGCCGTCGGGATCGCGGATGGTGGGGAACTTCATGTCCGCGTTGGTGAGCATGGTGAAGGCCTGGTGTGAAGCGGCGGCGAGCTTGCCGCTCATGGCCAGCAGCTCCTCCTCGCGAGCGGTGAGGACGTGCTTACGCTGGCGGAGCATGTCGTCGAAGGCGTGGGCGTAGACGGCCAGCTTGGGGTTCGCCCGGCACCATTCCTGGAGGGTTTTGTCGGGCAGGGCCAGGAGTTCCGGCTGGAGCCAGGAGACGCTCTCGCTGTAGCGGACGGCCAGCGATCCGGCCCGGTCGAACAGGGCCTGGGGTTTGGCCTGGCGGGTGTCCTGATCCTTGAGCAGGGCCGCGTAGGCGTATAGTCGTTCGAGCTTCACGCCGACGTTGTCGCGCAATTCCAGGACTTCCAGGAGGGCGTCGTGCGATCGGCCCAGTGTGCCCTGCATGGCGGCCAAGCGATTCACGTCGGCGTCCACCTCGACGAAGTCGGCCTCCCAGGCCGGCTGGTCCGGATAGAGGTCGCCCAGGTCCCATTTGTGGCGCGGGTCGATCTCGGATCGCTCCGGCACCCTGCCGGCGGCGGCGCCCACGACCCGGATGAGCAGCAGGCTCAGCGCCGCGGGCACCAGGAACACAGCGAGGAAGAACTCCGGTTGCATGTGTCGGCACGGCTCCTTTGAGCAACAAATGCCGCCTGTCGCGGGAGGTTCACCCCATCCTTGCGGCGGCCAGAGCGGGGGAGCTTAACCCTGGCGAGTGGGGCGGACAAGCGTGGCTGGCCGGGCGGGCAGCTCGAGAACCGCAGAGGATTGGCCGATGGCCCCCGGGAGCGCTATTATTCTCTCGCTAGCGGCCGATCGTAACACCGGCGCAACGGGCCGGGATGCGGTCGTTGACTCGGTTCGGCCGGTCGCGGAAGATCGGTTATCGTTGTCCATCCCGACTGAACCGCCAGCGGGCGGGCAGTCCGGACATCTACGGATACGGGGTTCGCCGAGGCCACAAGTGAAAGCTGTCGGCACGACACTAGTCGCGATGGTGGTCCTGGTGGCCGTTGGTGCGGCGCTGGGGCTGGCAACCAACGCCGTGCGCTCGGACGGGATCAGGCTGTCGAAATCGTACTTCGCCAAGCCCATGACGACCAAATCGGCGACTCCCGCGCCGAACGACACCCAGGCTCCGCAGGCTGTGGCACAGGCCGCGCCGGAGCAAGAGGCCGAGAGCGCCGACAATCCTTCGGACCGGCATCTGAAACACGTTTTCCAGGTGGTCAGGCTCGAGGAGGTCATGGATCTGGTGCACGACCCGCTGTACCCGGGCGAGATCGGCGTGCTGGTCGACGCTCGCGGCGACGATGCCTACGAGGACGGCCACATCCCGTACGCTCTGCAGTTGAACCCCTATCACTCGGAACGCTACCTGCCGGACGTGCTCCCGGATATCGCGTTGGCGGAGATGGTGGTGGTGTACTGCCAGGGCGGCGAGTGCGAGGACAGCATCTTCGCCTGCCGGGAGCTGCTCGACAACGGAGTCTCGTTCGAGAAGATCTATCTGTTCGAGGGCGGCATGGAGGCCTGGGAGAAGGCCGACGAGCCGATCGACGAGGGCAGAGAGTGATGGAGCGCAGGCCGTCCTTGCTACGTCGGATCGACGAGACCGGCGTGATGCTGGTGCTGACCCGGCTGGTGCTGGGGGGGATGATGGTCTGGCTGGGGACGGCCAAGATCGCGGACGACCCGGTGACGTTCCTGAAGCTGATGCGTCAGTACCGCATGCTGGACGAGCAGACCTACTACTCCGTGATGAACTTCACGGCCGTGGTGCTGCCCTGGATCGAGACGGTCTGCGGGGCGGCACTGCTGCTGGGGGTGGGCATCCGCGGCGCGGGCACGCTGTCGGCCGTGCTGCTGGCCGTCTTCACGCCGATGATCCTGATGCGCGGCCTGGAGCTGTACCAGGCCGACGGCGCGTCGTTCTGCGCGGTCAACTTCGACTGCGGCTGTGGCGCCGGTGTCGTATTCCTGTGCAACAAACTGGCCGAGAACGTCGGGCTGTTCATGCTGTCGATCGTGGCCATCACGTCTCGCTCTCGCCGCTTCTGCCTGAGCGAGGTTCTGCTCCGCCGTCCGCACGTTGAGCCGGAGCCGGCATCGTCCTGAGCGATGGCCGGACGAACCAAGGAAGAGGGGGCGTTTTTGCGAAGCGAACCCGTCTGCCGGGATCGAAGCGACGCCGGCGCACACTAAGTCTTCTTCTCCCAACGACTTGCGCGCCGCACAGGGGGGCGGGGGCGAGGCGGCCTCGGTGGGCTGTTTAACGCAACGGACGCCTTGGCCCAACACAGGGTACTCTGCCAACCGGTGCTCAGCACTCTGTCCTGATCGCTCCGCGTTGGGCGCCGTGGGCCGATCCTGCTACCATCCGGCCCCAACGCACGAGGCCCCGGGACGGAAGCGAGCACCACCCGACCATGACCGACGATTTCATCAAAGAGCCCCCCCAGAAGCTGGGCTGGAAGTTCCCCAAGGTCTTCTGGTACGCCAACGGGGCCGAGCTCTTCGAGCGGGCCGCATTCTACGGGATGTTCATCGCCCTGGCGGTCTATCTGACCAAGGAGGTCGGCTTCACGGACGTGGAGGCCGGCTGGGTGGCGGCCTTCTTCTCGGGATTCCTCTACCTGTTCCCCACGCTCAGCGGTGCCATGGCCGACAAGATCGGCTTCCGCAAGGCCCTGATGTTGGCCTTCGCCCTTCTGTCCGCGGGCTACTTCCTGCTGGGGGCGTTCCCCACCAAGATCATGGCCATCGTATCGCTGGCCCTGATCGTGTGGGGCGGTTCGATCGTCAAGCCGGTCATCTCCGGCACGGTGGCCAAGTCCAGCGACGACGACCACCGGGCCCGGGCATTCTCCATCTTCTACGGCGTGGTCAACGTGGGCGCCTTCGTCGGCAAGACACTGGCCAAGCCGCTGCGCACAGGGTTCACCATCCCCTATACCGACATTCAACTCGAACTGGGCCTGCGATACATCAACTACTACGCGGCCACAATGGCCTTGTGCGCCCTGCTCCTGGTGTTCCTGTTCTACCGCGACGTGAAGGTCGAGGGCGCCGGCAAGACCGTCGGCGACATTCTGCAGGGCTTCGCCAAGGTGGTAACCAACTTCCGGTTCATGGCCCTGATCTTCATCGTGGCCGGTTTCTGGATCATCCAGGGACAGCTCTACGCCACCATGCCCAAGTACATGCTGCGGCTGCTGGGGGAGGGCGCCTCCCCGGAGTGGCTGGCCAACATCAACCCCGCCGTGGTCATCATCTTCGTCGTGCCCGTCACGCACCTGGTGAGGAAGTTCAGGTCGGAGAACGCCATCGGGATCGGTCTGTTCATCATTCCTTTCACGGCGCTGGCGATCGCCATGAGCCCGTATGTGGAGGCCAGGGCCGGCAGCTCGATACCGCTGTTCCTGGGATTGGCCGTGCACCCGATTACGCTGATGATCGCCATCGGCATCGGTATGCAGGGTCTAGCCGAGTGCTTCCTGTCGCCCAAGTTCCTGGAATACGCCTCCAAGCAGGCCCCCAAGGGCGAAGAAGGCCTCTACCTGGGCTACCAGCACCTGACCACCTTCTTCGCCTGGTTTGTCGGCTTCATAGTCTCGGGCTATGCCATCGAGGCCTATTGCCCCGACCCGCTCACCTTGAATCCCAAAGTTCACCAGCGCTGGGAGCAGGGAGTGGACACCGGGCATCGCTTCGACCTGGACGCGAGCCTGGCAAGTGAACTGCGAGGTGCCGCCCCGGTGTCGCCGGGCGTGCTAAGGGCCTTCGAGGATCAGGACGTCGCGCTGCCCGGAACTGCCCGACTTCGCCGCGCCGCCCTGGACGGATCGAACGCCGAAACGCTCTTCGAGCTGGGCACGGCCAATCGTTATGGACTGGCCGTGGACTCCGCCGCAGGCGTGGTCTACTGGACCGACTACCAGGCCGGGGCGATCCGGCGGTCAAGGTTGGACGGCACGCAACGCGAGGACCTGATTGCCTCAGGCTTGGGATGCCCGGTCGGCCTGGCCCTCGACATAGCCAACGACCGGATGTACTGGGCCGATGCCCAAACCGCAAAGTTGCAGCGCGCCCGTCTGGACGGCTCCAACGTCGAAGACCTGCTGGATACAGACCTGCGCGTGCCGACCGCCATCGCTCTGGACACCTCGGCCGGCAAGATCTACTGGGTCGACATCGGGACCGACAAGATCCAGCGGGCCAACCTCGATGGATCGAACGTCGAGGATGTGGTGAAGCGCGGCCTGCTGTTCGCAGGTGACCTCACTCTGGACGTCGCTTCGGGCATGATCTACTGGACGGACCCCCAGGCGGAGCGCATCAAGCGTGCCAAGCTCGACGGCTCCGACGTCGAGACCCTGGCCGATGAGGACTTGGGCTGGCCCCTCGGCATCGCCCTCAACACCGCTGATGGCAAGGTCTACTGGGCTGACTCCGAGACGGACGCGCTCGTCCAGGCCAACCTGGACGGTTCCGAGCGCGAGGAGGTCGATGTTGATGGCTTGACCCAGCCCACCGAGCTTTTCGTCGATCGTGACGCCCGAGCTTTGTACTGGATCGACTTCACCGTGCCGGACGTGGAGGTGGAAGAGGCTGGCGCTCAATGGAAGCTCAGCACTGTCGCCGGCGCCTACGTCATCAAGCGCGGTACCGACTCGCTATCGGTATACAAAGAGAAACGCGCGCTCCCGGCCGAATACGACCATGCCCCCCGCATCTGGTATCTGTTTGCGGGTATCGGCGTAACGGCGTTCGTCGCGATGCTGGTGTTCAAGACGATCACCGGTGTGATCGACCGACGCCGGGCGGCGGCGGGCGGCACGGCGAGTTAGTCGGCGTGTGGCCAGGCATCGACGTCGGGGCGCCGGACGCGCGCAGCCAACGCCGGTGGTGCGGATGGGACAGTGACCGGGCGCGACACGGGCTGGGGCGCGTAGGGATCCTTCGACCAGTTATTGGTATGACGTCATACCGTTTACAGTTCGTTTATGCCGATCGGGTGCCCGCCGATTCGGCATCTCTGTGACGACATAGGGCGCACGAACTCCCGACGCCGTCAGGACGGGTTCCGTTCGCGGCTCGTGAAGCGGCGCACTCAACTCTGTGACGACGAAGTCCGCGCGAGCTGAAGCTCGCGGCTCATCCTGGGATGGTTGTCAGTCGGCGGCGCCGTGTTGGCGGAGGAGATCGGCCAGTTGGGCGCGGCCTTGCTTGGTGGCGTGCTGCAGCGCGGTGGTCCCGCTCTGGTCCTTGACGTTCACGTCCGCGTCGGCCTCGAGCAGCACTTCGGCGAAGGCCACCAGGGCCGCATCCACCGGGCGGTCACCCTGGGGCTCGGCCGCCAGCAGAATGAGAGGCGTGGCGCCTAGCTTGTCGCGGGCATCGGCCTGAGCGCCACCGGCGACCAACCGCTGGGCGGCCTCCTTGCGAAAGCGGTGAGCGGCCACGTGCAGGGCCGTCTCGCCCTGCTGGTCGGCGGCGTTGACTTCGGCGCCATCGGCCAAGAGGCGGTCGATGATGGCGGCCTGGTTGCCCAGGGCCGCCATGTGCAGGGGGGTGCGTCCGGTCTTATTCTGGAGCTTGAGCAGGGCCTTGTCGGTGAGCAGGAGGTCCATCAGCCCCTCGCGTCCTTTCAGGGCGGCGAGGTGAAGCGGCGTGTCACCGTTGCGGTCGGCGGCCTTGGTGTCCGCGCCGGCCTCGAGCAACGCCGAGACGATCTCTGCGCGGGTCTCGTCGGGCGATGTCCCGCCCCCACCGCCGTAGATGGCCCCGTGCAGCGGCGTCCAGCCGCGTTCGTTGACCGCGCTCACGTCGGCCTTGGCCTGCAGGAGCATGTGGACGGCTTCGAGGTGGAGGCCGGCGGCCGCAGCGAACAGGGGCGTCTGCTGCTGTTGGTCCTTGGCTTCCAGGTCCGCGCCGGCCTCGACCAGGACGGGTATCGCCGCCGGATCGAGCGCCAGAGCGGCCGAGTGCAGCGGCACCCAGCCAGCCCGATTGGTGGCCCGGATCAGATCGGGGGCCGCGGCCAACAGCGCCTTGACGCGGGACACGTCGCCGGTCATGGCCGCCCTGTGGATGGCCTGGGCATCATCGGCGGCGGCGGCAGGACCAGCCACAACCACACACGCCAGCACGCCCAAGAGAATCACAAATACCGTCTTACCGCTCATGGTAGCTCTCACTCTTTTTGGCTCACCGGTGCACGCGGGCACCGGCCACATTAACCGAGTTCACTACGGGCTGAAGCTGCGGCTCCTACGGGCCGAACATCAGGGGATCGAGGTCGGCGAAGTCATCCAGGTCGATGACGCCGTCGGTCACGAATTCGAACGCGTCGCCGCAGTCGCCCGTCGCAGCGGTCTGGAAGCAGGTCTGGAACCAGCCGAAGTCGTCCAGATCCACATCCCCGTCATCGTCGTAGTCCCCGTCGCTGACCACACCGAAGACGCTGAAATTCGCGTCGCTCTCGTCCCACTCGCCGTAGCCGATGTCGCTGTAGTAGGGTCGGACGCGAACGGTGTAGTTCGACCCGGGCACGGTCGGCGTCCACGGCGTGGAGGAGGCGCCGGGAGGGGTCAAAGCGACGATGTCCGTCCAATCGCCGCCGGGGGGGAGAAGCTGCAGGTCGTCGATGTAGACCGTGTCGTCGCCGCTGGAGACACTGTAGTCCTTGGAGTACTGCCACTTCAGCTCGTGGCTTTCTTCCGACAACGTGGTCGTATAGAACTCCCAGCCGTCGGCAGTGCCGGAATCGTTGAACTGCTCCACGTCGTCGATGAAGAACCGGAACACGTCGAAGCGTTTCTCGGAGCTGACCCGGTACCAGAACCGCAGGATGCCGCCGCTGTCCACGGTACGGGTCATCCAGGAGACTTGACCGGGGCTGGCACCGGCGATGGCGCCTGCCCGGGCGGACTGTGCGCCCTCGTAGAAATCGTCCGTGGTCAGGAACCAGTCCTGGTCGCCGCCGGTGGTGTATTCGGGACCGAGGACGGCGTCCTCGAAATCGTCGGCCATGATGGGGTCGAGCTGGTCGCGGTACTGGACCTGGAACTCGCCCTGGGGGTCGCCGATCCAGGTGACGGTGGCCTCGGTGTTCACCGGCAGGCTCTCGCCGCCGTTGGGGTAGTTGACCTGAGCGCTGCGCCAGATGCCAACGTTCTGCACGGTGGCGTCCCCGCTGAGCACCACGACGTCCTCGATGGTGGCCGTGCCGCCGTAAGTCGCCGGCGTGACGGTCAGGTCATAGGTGCCGGGCATGAGCATGCGATGGTAGTCGCCGACGTCGGGGTCGGTATAGATGTCGTGGTTGCGACCTACCACGGAGATGGTGGCCTCGAGCGGCTCTCCGGTAATGGCGTCGGCGACCAGGCCGCGGATGCCGACGAGGCAGGTGCCCATGTAGGCCAGCATGGAGTTGCGGTTGTCGTCCCAGAAGTCGGGGAGTTCGCTCGCGGGCGGCTGCTTGGTGTTGTCCAACTCGATGGTGACCTCATTGCAGCCCATGTAGCGGTAGTCCCAGTCCTGCATGCCGCCGTCGATGGCGTACCAGTCGGCGCCGTTGGTGATGCCGTGGTAGAAGGAAGGGCTGTTCCACATGGGCAGGTTGTATTGCGTGTATTCCTCGCTGATCCAGACGAACATATCTTCGTCCGGCGTGGGAGAAGGCACCGAGCCCAGGCCGTCGTTGTCGAAGGGGTAGTTGGCGACGAGGGCTCCGCCGTGGAAGTTGGCGGCCAGGGTGAAGGATCGGCCGAAGCTCCACATCATGATCACCTGGACTTCGGTGGGGTGCCCCGAGGGGTCGTTCGGCTCCGGGTTTGCGCCACTGCCCTCGGGGAAGTTGCGGTTCAGGTCGTACCCCTGTGCGTTGTAGCGCTCGCGTGGCGAGTCCTCGTAGCCGTCGGGGTTCATCAGGGGCAGGATCCAGATCTCGATCCCATTGACAAGGTTGGTGATGTCCGGATCGGTGCCGTAGTTGGTCAGCAGGTGGTCGATGAGGTAGAGGCACATCTCGACGCCCAGGATCTCGTCGCCGTGCATGGTGGAGATGTACTTGAATTCCGGCTCGTCCTCCTGGACGCCGACGTTGTCGGTGATGCAGATAGCCCAGAGCTCTCGGCCCTGGTAGCTGTAGCCCAGGTTGTGTCGCTGGGCCAGGGTCGGGTAGTTGGTCTGGGCATCCAGCAGGATCTGCCCGATCTCGGCGTGACTGCGGTAGTACTGTGCGGCCGCCGGCGCTGAGGCAAACAATACGACGGCCGACCCGATGGCGATTGCCAAGAGGCTACGTGAAAGCATCTATCCCGCTCCAAAGAAACCTGGGTCGCGCACGCCGATTCCTCGCCGGCTCGGCTGCACCGGGCGCGCCACCCGCTTAGGCATCAGTATATCCGAAACGACCACCGCGAACAAAGGCGCCGCCTTTGCCCCTATCGGACGTTGCGACGGAGATCGTCCGGCGAAGCGGGCATTGGAGGCCGCTCACGCACGTTGGCGGCCACGGCGTGCCCCGGCCAACTTGTGCCAAGCTAGAGTCAAAAAGATCAAAGGCAGGCTTGGAAGAATCCCGAGTCCGCACAAACCGCCGCCGCCCCCACCGCCGCCGTGTCCGGCGCTCGGCTGTTCATCCTCGCCCTCTCCTTCACCTTCGCCCTCGCCCTCGGCTTCGCCCTCTCCTTCGCCTTCGCCCTCGGCTTCACCTTCCGCTTCGCCTTCGCCCTCGCCCTCGCCCTCGCCTTCGCCCTCGCCCTCGGCGCCGTCCGGCTGCACCGTCACGGTCTGGTCGAAGGTGCCGGCCGCACCGTCCAGGCAAGCGACGTCCACGGAGATCGTCGAGTCGTCGGCGGCCGGCGTGTACTCGGTCTGACAGGAGTCGGTCGGATCGAAGGCGCCGTCGCCGTCGGCGGACCAGGAGCAGTCGCACTCGGCGTCGGTCGCCTGGCTCTCGATTGTGGGGAGCGGGGCCACAAGGACGATGGGCTGGCCGGCGACGAGGGCGTCGAAATCCACGTCAGGGTTGGCCGACAGAAGAGACGCGGGTTCAGCGCCGTCCCCGCCGTCCAGTCCGTCCGTCTGGCAGGCATTGCCGACGTCGTCCTCGTCGTCGTCGGCCTGGTCCGGGTTGGAAACTTCGGGACAGTTGTCGCAGACGTCTCCGATGTAGTCGTCGTCGGAGTCCTCCTGGCCCGGGTTGGGGGTGATTCGACAACTGTCGCAGAGGTCGGGGATGCCGTCGTCGTCCACGTCGAGGCTGTCGCCGAGGGGGAGCGGCAGGATGCCGTGACGGGCCAGCCGGGACACCTCGAGCAGGAACTGGCAGCGGCGCTCGGTCGTGTCGGGAAACACGGTGATCCCGCCGAAGAAGTTGGTCGAGGTGGGCAGCACGCTGGTGAAATTGGCCAGCTCGATGGGCTGGTCCAGTTGCAGAATCTCGAGGTCCCCGCTGTCGAATACCCAGGGGACGTCCGTCGCGGTCAGCTCGACGGCCAGGTCCTCGAATTCGCCCAGACCGGTGTCGACGAGAAGGACATTCAACGGGTCGCTGGCCAGCTCGACGAAGATGAACACCGGCAGGACGGGAAGAACCGAATCGAACGTGCCGCCGTCGTCGCCGGTCTGGCGGATGGTCATCTGACCGGCCAGCTGTGGCACTTCCAGCGACAGTTGCACTTCCACGTCCCACAGTGTCGGTTGGCCGTCGATCATTACGGTGATCGGTTGTGTGCTGATCAGGCTGAGGGCGGTGATCTCGATCGGCACGGTGGCCTGGCTGCCCGGACCGTTGAGGGTCGCGTCCTGCGTTCGCGTGACGATGGTGTCGGTCAGTCCCAGATCAACACCCTCCGGCGGGGCGAAGCTGGGGTTGAAATTCAGCTCAATGCCCTGGAACTCGACGACGCCGGCGAACGGCTCCGAACCGAGGCCGAAGAAGTCGGCCGGAATCGGAGTCTCGGAGAAGTCCTGGTAGGTCTGGCCGTTGCCGACCGTGGCCCAGAAGTCCGAACCGGCCTGGATGGTGGTCTGGGCGTGCGCCGTTGATGTCCCGGCCAAGCCCGCAACGAAGACGATCAAGAACAATCGGGCGGACCCGAATCCGCCAGCCACGTGATGGTTCCGTGCTACGCGAAGCATGAGGCGATCTCCTGTTTGCCGGTCAAAAGGTCGGGGCGGGCTCTCGCAGATCCGAAGTCGTACCTAGTGCTGCCCCTCGTTCGTCAGGTTCCGTCTCACGGCTGCAGGTCCTCCGTCTGGACGACGCGGACGAGTTCGCCGGATATCAGGTACTGTACCTCTTTCAGGATCACCGGCGTGCCGTCCGTGATTCTCTGCTCATCCGTGGCGGCGGCGGCTTTGATGCCCTGCAGGTCGCCGATCCTGGTGGTCAGGCCCACATCGACCCTGGCGGCCAGCCCGTCCTCGACGATGTAGACGTGGCCGGTCGTCTCGTTCACCGGCAGAACGGCCTGTATGGGGACGTAGAAACCGGTGTCCGCTCCGGGCCGCTTGAGCGACACCTCAAGCGGATCGCCGGGTCGGAACAACCAGCGTTCAGGCGCGAAGAGAGCGCGGTCGCCGTCCGCCACGGTGTCGGGCACGCCTGCGGCAACGTTGGCCGTCGGCCCCAGACCGCCGGTGTCGGTCAGTTCCTGAAGACGGAACAGGCCGGGCGCACGCAACACTCTTTCGCCGACCTCGACGCGCACTTTCCGCAGGCGGAGGACGGCTCCCTCGGGGGGCGGAGCGGGCCGGTCCTGGCTGTCCTCGATATGCCAGACGTAATGGTAGCCTTCGGCCGGATCCGTGCAGATCGCGGACACCTCGGTGCCGAGGGCGCCGTCGGGATGGCCGACGTCGAGCAGGGTGATGGGCCAGATCTCCTGCACAAACGGCAGGTCGGGCAGGGCGGGATCGTCCGGACCGGCCGGGCGGACCTTCTGGTTGCGAAGCAGGATGCCGATCCGGGACACCGGCGTGACTGAGCCCGCCACGGTGTCCTTCAGCCAGACGGGGGCCGGGCGCGGTTCGCCACCGTCGGGCGGGCAGACGTAGACGGTGTCTTTGAGGTTCAGCGTTCGGGCGGTCTCCGCGGGGACAACGACGCTGACCTTCAGCGGGTCCATCATGACGACTCTGGCAACCGGCTGGCCCGGCTGGACGTAGGTGCCAGGGATCACATGCACCTCGGCGACACGACCGTCGAGCGGGCAGATCAGTGTGCAGTACTCGAGGTCGTTGCGCGCCTGCCTGGTGTGTTCGCTTGCCTGATCCTCCCTGGCTTTCAACGCCTGGACCTCGGCATGCTTGGCGGCGACGGCGGCCTCGACCTCCTGGACGGTGGCCTGGGCGACCTGGTAGGCGGCCTCCTCGCGGTAGTATTCGGTGGCGCTGCCGGCCTCCTGCCTGACCAAGCGTTTGAGGCGTTCGAGGTCGTTGTGTGCCCGGTCGCGTTGGGCCTCGGCCGCTGCCAGCTTGTGCGGCAGAACCTGGTCCAGTTCGATCTGGACCTCCGCGATCCGGGCCGCGACGTTGGCCACGTCCGCCTCGGCGGTGGCGACCGCCAGCTCGTAGCGCGTGGGGTCCAAGCGGGCCAGCACCGTGCCCTGTGTCACGATGTCGCCATCGGGGTTGGTCAGACGCCCCTTGACGTCTTGGCCCTGGTCGACGACCCAGTCGACGCGCCCGCCGATCTCGAAGGCGACGTTCTGCTCTTTCCACGACTCGACCGAGCCGGTGAGGCGCAGTTTCTCCGCCGGATCAATGCGGCGCAGCTCGAGCACCGTCACGGGTCGCGGAGCGGGCTGTGGCGGCGTTGTTTCCTGCTTGGGGCACCCCGACGCGGTCGCCAGGATCAATAGAATCGCGGCGGTTGAAAACGGACCTCGACGGAAGAGACGCATGGATCACTCCACGGCAGGTCGATGGATGGGAGTCGCTCTGGCCCGCGCCAGGGCAAGGCGACTTCACAGGTGGGAACCTACCCGGGATCAAACCGGCAATCCATAGCCCATCTTCGAAGCCCTGTTGTCCTCGAACGGGATTACACAGAAATGGTGTGGCTTGGGGCGTGAGAATCTTGGCAGCAACGGGCCGGGCTACATCCTGAATGCGCGCTCCTGCTGAATCCGCTCGGCTTGCTCGCTGATCCAGCGCTCCGCCCGACTCCGGGTGGGGAACCGCAGGAGCAGGACGAACAGGAGCACTACGGCCGCGATCAGGGCGAACTGTTGACCCTCGACCAGATAGGCCACGCCGCCGAGCAAGGCGCCGCCCTCGAGCATGGCCGCCCCGATGATCGTGGACATGAACAGCACGGCACACAGCCGCCCAGCGTCGCCGGTCCGCTTGAAGAACGCAGGGGTGAACATCGGGCCGCCCTGGCCCGTCCGGCGGGAACTATGCGCGCCGGCCGCGATCCTTCGCCGCCCCACGACGGTCAGTAGTTGGGGTAGGACCAAGCTGGCCACCAACATAGCGGCGGCGCAGGCGACGGCGACGTAGGTAATCACGGGTGTACGGGGGGGCGCGCCGTCGGCGTCGCCGGCCGGCGATTCCATCTGTGGGCCGATCAACAGGGCGATGACCAGGAGCGCCACGACGCCCGCGATCATGGCCCCCACGATGATCTGAAGGACCCGAATGGGCTTGGCCAGTTCGGCACTCTGCTCCGGCGTCACGGCATTCACTCCCTTGACCGGGGGACCCGCCTGGATCAGTGCTCCTTGCCTTCGTACTGGCGGGTCTCGGTGTTGACGCGGATTCTTTCGCCGTTCTTGATGAACAGTGGAACCTGCACCACGATGCCACTGGCCAGCTTTGCTTCCTTCTGCACGCTGGTGCTGCCGCCGGCGTGCTCGACCGGAGCCGTATCGGTCACCTCCAGGGCCACGATGTCGGGCAGTTGGATGGCCGCGATGTTGCCTTCGATGATCTGGAACCGATAGGTCTCCTGCTCGACGAGAAAGTCGACGGCCTTGTCCAGCAGCTCGTCACTCACGGGATACTGTTCGAACGTCTCGGCGTCCATGAAGACGTACTCTCTGCCGGCCGTGTAGAGGTATTGCATCGGCCGGTTTTCGTGCGGGACCTCCTCGACCTTGCCGAGTTCGTCGAGCGTTCGGTCGGCGGGTTTGCCGCTGGCCAGCGAACGGAGCTTGACGTGAACGGTGGGCCTCTGCTTTCCGGTCCGGGCGATGTGGTAGTCCACTATGGTGTACAGATGCCCTTCGTGACGAATGATCATGCCCTTGTGGAGCCCTTCCGCCAGCGACATGACGCACCTCCGCCCGGCCCCGAATGGGTTCCCGAGCGGGCAGTTTGGCGGAATCGGGCGGGGGCGTCAAACCCGCTCCAGCCGCGACAGTCATGTCGCGCGGCAGCACCGCGCGGGATGAATCCCGCGGCTCGGATGGGTGGAACACCCTTTATCGACCAACGTCGATCTGGAGCTTGTCGCTACGACTGTTCGATCGCACCAGCGGGGCGTACATGGCCTCGACCCGGGCGGGCAGGGCGTGAAACCGTCCCGGCGTCTCACACCGCAGGCGATAGGACAACTGATGTTCGCCCTGTGAAAGATAGGTGGCGAAGAAGGCCGTCCTGGTGTCACGGAGCTCGACGTTGACGAAGGGGCCTTCGCCCCAGCGCGAGCCGCTGCGCAGCTCGACCGGCTCGCAGCCGGCCGCCTTGGGGTCCTCGATGATGAGGTACTCTAAGTTGTTGCGGGCCTCGACGGCCAGGCGGACCTCGATCAGGTCGCCGGCGGACAATCGATCGCCCTCCTTCACCTCGAGGGCGTCATACTCGATGGCCCGGTAGGTCTCCTCGATCGTTTTGCGCTTGATCGGGTCGTAGACCTGTCGCGTCCCGGTCACCTCGCGCGGCACCAGGCGGACGTAGGAGCGGGTCACGTAGGCCTCGTTACCGGCCGGCTCGATGGGGTCCTCGTGCGTGAAGTAATCGAGGTAGACGCCGTAGTACACGTTGCCCTTACCCGATCGGGTCAGCTCGACACGGTGCTCGCCGGGGGCCAGGTTCTCCGGGGAGACGATCACGCGGGCGTCGAAGGTGAGCGCGTTCTCCGGAGTGATCTTGAAGGAGCGTTGGATCTGCCCGTCGATGGTCAGGCCCACGGTCATGTCGGCCTGCAGCTCGCCGGAGGCCACCAGGTAATCCGCCAGGGCATACACGGCGAAGGCGGTGTCCTTGGTGCTGAACCACCGCGCCCCCCGGCGGTTGCGGACCAGCCAGTTGACCGACCTGGCCACGTACTCGTGCTCGGGCTGGGTCATCAGCAGGGCCCGCAGGACCATGGCCGTCGTCTCCAGCCCGTTGTCGTACCAGTAGCGGTACTGGTGGCTCTGGCCCCAACTGGCCGTGTCGGTGTCGGCGTCCAGGCGAACCGTGTTGTAGAGATTCTCGACCAGGATGGCGACGCGCTGGGAATCGCCGGCCCGGTGCAGGGCGATCATCAGCAGAGCGCGCGAGTAATCGGTCAGACCGTCGCGGCCCTTGTAGATGCGATCGCACACGGATCGAATCTCGTCGCGGGCCAGCAGGTTGGGATCGTGCATTGCCAGTGCGTAGACCATCCAGGCCCGGACGTTGTCGTCGTCGCCGTGCCAGGGTCGCCGGCCGACGGCCTCGGTGCTGACCACGCGCTTGAGCAGATACGACACTCCGCGTTCGAGCATTCCGTGATCGAAGGCCACGTCGGCCTTTACCGCCTCGGCCAGGCCATAGACCACATAGGCCGTCATGTACGGGTTCGAGTCCCCGCCGCCCCACCAGCCCCAGCCGCCGTCGGGGCGCTGCAGGTCGGCGAGTCGTTCGAGGCCGGCCCGGATCATGTCGTCCATCACGGCGTTGTTGAACACGGGGTTTTCGCGGAATCGCTCGGGGAACTTTCCGCCGAGCGGGCCGCCCTGGGCCTCGATCTTGCGTCGCACGGCGGCCAAATCGATGCCAAGCTCCTGGAGCGTGCGCCGGGTCACTACGGCGGGCAGGAAGCGGCTCATGGTCTGCTCGGTGCAGCCGTAGGGGTATTGCAGCAGGAACGGCAGGGCGTCGATCATGACCGAGGCGATCGACGGGTTGAGATGGACCTCCAACAGCGGCGAGTCCGGGGCGACCTCCTGCGGCACGGTGAGCGACACGGTGCGGAGGTTGTTTGCATCGCCCTGTCGGATGGAGCCGCTGTGGGCCACGAAGCGGTCGGCCCCGTAGGTCAGGATGGGCAGCTTGATCTCGACGGCGTCGGCATCCACGTCGGCGGCTGCGGTCGCCAGGAGTTTGGCTTGTCCCGCGGACAACGCTCGGGCCGGGAACTCGACGGCCACCTCGCCGTCGGCCGGGATCGTGACGTCGGCCTGGCCCGGTGATGATCCGTCGGCGGGCAGGCCGTGCACGCGGGCCGATCCGATCTCGATCTCGTCCGACGCTTCGAGCGTCACGCGGATGGTCTTCTCTTCGGGCAGGTAGTTGTGTGCGATGACGCTGAGGACCGGCTCGTCGCCCTCGACCAGGAAGCGCGGGGCCTCCAGCCGGGCGATGACGTCCTTGTGGGTGACCACGTCGGCGGCCGCCTGACCCACGCGCGTGTCGCGATCCACTGCGACGGCGTGGATGCGCCAGGTGGTCAGAGTGTCGGGCAGTTCGGCCTTGACCGACGCCCGACCGGCTTCGTCCGTCTTGACGTGGGCCGCCCACACGACCGTGTCGGGGAATTCCTTGCGGATCTGGGGGGTGGCGAAGTCGGCACCGGCATCCTTCCTTTCGGCCATGGCTCCCATGGCACGCATGGATTGCGACGGCGCGGCCGCGCCCTCCAACATAGCGACGCCGGTTGCCGAGTCCATCCTTATGCGCGCTTCCCCCCGGCCCACGCCGTAGTAGTCGAAACTGGTCTGTGTACGGACCAGGTGCGGGCGCTTGCTGCCGTAGAAGTGCTTCTCGATCTGCTCGCGGAACTCGGGCTGGATGTAGTAGATGCTGGCGTCCACCATCATCAGGGCGACTTCGGCCGGCGCGGGTGCCCCGGTCGAGTCGGTGGTGCGCAGGCCCAGCGTCAGCGGCTGGCGGGGATAGAACTTCTCTCCGCCCGCGTCGATCTCGACGTTCAGGAAACGATCCACCGGCGGCACCACGACCGGCACCTGGTCCTGGTAGATGCGATTGTCGCGCAGCACGGAGGCCGTCAGGGCGAAGTTGGGCACGTGGGCCGGTGTGATGGGCAGCTCGACCAGCTTGGTGCCTCCTTTCACGAAGACGGTCCGCTCGTCCAGCAGGTCATCCGCTTCGGCGGCCAGCAACACGTAGCAGGAGTCGAACCGCGTGTTGATCAGCACGCGGGCGGTGTTCCCCACGGCATAGGACGTGCGGTCCATGACCAATTCCACGTCGCGGTAGGCGTAGTGTTTGTACCGCCCGCCGCGCTGGGCGATCCACACGTCGCACGAGGCGGTCACTTCCTCCTGGGGGCCGGCCGGCGCCACCACGACGACGCGGAACGGTCCCTCCTCGTCGGCGATCCAGCGAACGGCTCCTTGGCCGCCCTGGTCCACGTCCACCGCCCGCTCGAAGACCTTCTCGCCGATGCGGTTGGCATCTGCGGAGGCGTCGGACGCGTCGGCGGTTTCGTTGCGTTCCAGGCGATAGACTTTGCACGTGCCTCGGAAGGTGACCGGATCGTCGTTGGGGCCCTTGGCCGTCACGTCCAGGCGGACGGTGTCGCCCGGTTGATAGACGTAGCGCTGCGGCTCGACGTGGACGTAGAACGGCTTGTGGGTGACCTTGACCTGACCCGACCCGGTGATGACGCGACGGGACTGGTCGGTCACCTCGGCCTGGATGTCGTAGCGCAGGTCGGCATCGGGATCGGCCTCGAGCGGCTCGGTCTCGATTCGCAGGACGGCCACGCCTTCCTCGTCGGTGGTGACGGCGTAGGTGCCCACCAGATCTTGCATCTCCGGTCGGGGGTAGGGCCCGGGATACAGAATGCGCTTACCGTCCCGCGGCATGGCGAAACCGGGCAGAACGTCGTCGTAGAACCAGGGCCAGGGCAGGGGTGGGCACAGCATGGGGTAGTGCCGGGCCCGGTGCACGGTGCAGGCCACCTGCGCGCCGACCACGGGCTCGCCGAAGTAGTAGCGGGCCTCGATCCGCGCGCCGACCGTGTCGCCGACCCGGTAGACGGGCCGATCGGCAGTCACTGTGACCTCGAACTCCGGCTTGCGGTATTCCTCGACGCGGAATCGGGCGCCGTTGGAGTCGGCGACTTGCCGACCGCCCACCTCCAACTGAATCCGATAGACCCCCAGTGCGGCTCCGTCCGGCAGCCGCAGGTCACCCGAGATACTTCCTTCGTCATTGGTCAACAGGTCTAGCTTGTCGATCACTTCGCCGCGCGGGTCATAGACCTGTAACGACACCGGTTTGCCCGGCGCGTTCTCATAGGTGCCCTGGTCGTAGTGGCGCAGGACGGCCTTGAAATGGATGAGCTGATCCGGGCGGTACACCGGGCGCTCGGTGAAGGTATAGCTTAGATACGGCTCGCCGTAGCCCCACCAGTACCAGTGGAAGGAGCTGTTGCAGACCGCGTAGTGTTGGCCGTCGCGCAGGAACAGCTTCTCGGCGCCGCCTCGATCCTTGCCGTCGGCGTGGAAGGCTCGATAGTGCCCAGCGTCGTCGGTTGTGCCGGTGGTGTACTGGAACCGATCCTTGCCCAGATGGCGCTGCACGAGCACGTCCGCCCCGGCCGCCGGTTGGCCGGACTCGGCGTCGGCCGCCACCAGCAACGTCGCGCTGCGCCCGCCCTTGGTCAGACAGGCCAGTCGCGAGACGATCATCATGGTGGTGGCCCGCACGCGTCGACCCTCGTCCTGGGCCACGATGACGTACGCTCCGGCGTCGCGAACCGGAAGGGCGGTCGGGTTCAGATCTTCGCTGTGGCTGTCGAATTGCTTGTGCTGACCGTGATCCGGAACGGCCACGTCCCACGTCGTGGCCGGCTCGCCGCCGGGTCTCCACTCGTTCAGCCGCGGCAGGTAACCGATTTGGCGGACCAGGTCGAACAGGTCCACAGGATAGGCCTGTAGTGACAGCGACTTGACATTCCGGCACCGGAAGTGAATCTCGCCCGGCTTGCCCGGCAGCACCGGGCCCTCGACGGAAAGCTGCAGGACCGGCTCGGTGATCTGGCGGACTCGTCCGGCGGCCCGGTCGGCCCAGTGCGTGCCGCGGTGCTCGTCCATGACCCGCTGGAACAGTTTGACTGCGGCCACGAAGTCCTGCTTGTACGATTCCTGCAATTGTCCGATCTGGTAGAGCGCTTCGGCGGCCCGCGGCGATGACGGCCAGCGCTCGACGACCTGGGCATAGGTCGCCAGGGCGACGTCGATATCGCCGGCATCGACGCGCAGGTCGCGCTCGTAGAGGCGTGCCTTGCGCATGATGGCCTCGGCCGCCAGCTCGGAATCTCCGGCCAACTCGATGGCCCGGTCCAGGGCGGCCACCGCATACTGTTGTTGAAGTCTGCGTTGGGCCCGCCAGTCGTCGGGCTGTTCCACGCGGATTCGCGTCAACCTTTGCCAGGCGTCAAAACCCACGAATCCCTGGGCCTTGTTGATCAGCGCCGCTGCGGCCGCCTGCTTGTCGCCGACGGCGAGGTACAGATCGGCTGCGATGCCGAAGTGCTCGATGGTGAGGTGTTTATACTGATGCTGCTGCAGGCCGACCTCGCCGAGGGCTTCGTGCAAGTCGGGTCTGGCGGCCAGGTCGGGGTTTGCGGCCAGCAGCCGCTGGAGCTCGTCGACGCCCGCTTCCCATTGGCGCAGCTTCAGCAGGCACTGCCCGCGAATGAGCCGGGCCTGGTTCAACTCGACGCCGAGCGGTTGCAGCTCGATGTAGCGATCCACGATCTCCAGGGCCGCCCGGTAGTTGTGCCGCTGGAACTGTTCGCGCGCTTGCTCCAGCCCCGCTTGCTGCTCCGCGCCCTGATCGTCGCTGTAGACCCACGCCGTTGACGCGCCCAACAGCACGATGGCCAGGACCGCGATCCACCTTCCGCTTCGCCGCATCACAGAGTCTCCGCTTGGCCGTGTGCCCCAGACATTCGACGCCCCGGGTTCTTGGCTGTTCCCCTTGCCCGGCGAGTTTACCACCTGCGCAGGCGGCGCACGAAACCAGGGCCCTTGGCCCCCGGACCACCAGGAGCCGGGCAACACCGGAAGAGAACCATTCGATGGGATCGGCGGCCGAGCCGTTCGGAGCCGCAGCGTGCCGGCAGAGGCAGGTGAGACGGACTCATTGACCGATTCCGATCGTCCGCTGCATTGTCGGACTTGACATTCTAGCGGTTCAGTGTATACTGATTTATCGGACCTGGCACAAGAGGACCTGCGACCGCGGGCTAGTACGAGAAAGCAGGCGGGGTTTGAGTACCTGGTCAGTCGCAGACTCATACAGGCTCATTTCTGTTTATCGCGTTTTGCAGATCGTACTAGCCCGGCGGTAGTCGTAGAGCCCAAGTACGTATCGGCCCGGGAGCCCGAGCGGGATCGGCTCATGTCGGGGTGAGCCCAATGGCAGGGTAAGCCCGGAACCGTTTCAGAGCCCACAGAGCCAGAGCGAGGGGCGCCGCCCGGCCTACGGGGGAGTTGTGCGCGTACGCCGGACCCTGCGTCGGTGGGTGCACGGAACTGCCTCGTGGAAGAGAAGGGAGGCCAACGGTGGCGAGTTCCACGAGCACGTCGACCGCAGAAGGAGGCGCGCCTGAGCGTGGCTCGCTTGGCAACGGCAACGGGCGCCGCCCTGACCTTCGCAAGAGGGCGTCTCAATCAGGAAGTCAGAACCACGGTGTATCCAGGACAAAGACGAGGAGGTTCCTGCCATGAAGAACGCAAGATTAAAGGGACTGTTGTCGCTGACCTTGGCCGGTTGCCTGGTGTGGTGCGTGGCGCCTGGGTCGGCAGTGGCGCAAGATGCCTGTACCGCGGGCGTGCCGAATGTCGAGTTCGGAGACGGATCCAACGGCAACCTGACCGTCGGGTTTGGGGTGCACCACGATCTGGATCCCAATATGAACTACCGCAATGTCACCATCAGCTCTGGCGGGATGCTCGACACCCAGGGAAACATCCTGCGCGTCTGCGGGACCCTCACTAATCAGGGGATAATCACTGACACTGTGACTGGTGGCGACGGCGGCGCTGGTGGTGCTGGTGGCCTTGGCGCGGATCATAACGGTGCCCACCCCGCCGCCTGCGGCCAACGAGATTCGGATGGTGATCCCGGGGCTTCTGGTCAGTGGGGCGCGTACCCCAGCAGCGATCAAGAGGGCCAGAACGGCCGCGGTGGGCGAGGCGGCGGCGGTGGCGGCGGTGGTGGTACCGGATGGCACGGGCTTACAGACGCCGATGCCGATGGCGGCAATGGTGCCGCTGGCGGTGCCGCTGGCGAAGGTGGCGGGCTGGTGAAGATCTGGGGCTATCAGCTCGACAATCGCGGCCTGATCCACGCCGACGGGCTAGACGGCGATTCTGGCGCAGTGGCACCAGAAGGCGACTCGACGGATCCATACGGCTACGAGAACTGCGGTGCCGAGTACTACAAGTTCTTGTACCTCCTGCTTTGGAGGGATGTCTCCGGCGGCGGCGGTGGTGGCGGTGGCGGTGGCGCCGGTGGCAACGGCGGCACGGTCGAGATCCACTACGGCCACGCCATAAACCTGAATGAGGCCGACATCCGCGCCGATGGCGGTGATGGTGCCGGCGGCGGGGACGGCGGCTCGAAGGGCGGATGCTGCGAGTACTACTCCATTAGCGGGGGGCGAACCACGGGCTGCTCGGGAGGTTCCCCCAATGGGGGCGCCGGCGGGCAAGGCTGCTACTCCACAGGAACGTATCATTGCGCAACGGACGGTAGCGGCGGCTTATCGGGTCAAGATGGCCAAGACGGCGAAGTCAACATTGTCTGGGAGGTTTGTGACTATGACCACCTCGACTTCGACGTGCTGCACTACAAGCTCGATCTCACAATCGACCCCGACACCGAGTGGGTTTCCGGCACGAACCGCATGGAGGTCGAGTGTCTGGCCAACGGCCTGACTGCCTTCGGCTTCCGCCTTGACCAGCAGGCTTTCGGCAACAACACAGAGGTGTCGATCGGGCTCAGTTGGGACGGACCGTGGCAGGCACTTACGGAAGGAGAGGATTGGCAGTGGGGCGGCGATCAAATATCCGCCTGCGTTGCCATCGACGACGTGTGCACCAGCGGTGGTGTCTTCTACCTCAAGGTCGAATACCAGGGAAACCCGCGTTACGAGCACTTCACTACGGGCGATTGGGATCACTACACGGGCATGTTCTTTCAACATCATGGTTTGCTGGGAGGACCTCAGACGCCGATCGTGAGCACGAGTGTCGAGCCCTGGTTTGCGTACCTGTGGTGGCCGGTCAAGGACGATGGCGAGAACTGGAACTGCGACAAGGCTACGGCGGATCTCTCCTTCTCGGTCCCTGCCGCCCTGTACGCGGTGTCTCAGGGCGAGTTGAAAGACGTCACAACCAACGGGTCCACTTGGACCTATCATTGGGAGACGGACTACGAGACGGCAGCGTACCTTTTTTCCGTTGCGGTGACGAATTACGACGTCGTGACCGAGAACGAACTGCCGGAACTGGCCTCCAGCGTGACAGACATCTTCCTGTATGTGTGGCCGGAGTTGCCGCACGGCCTGAACTCGAATCGTAGAAAATGGGCCAGGGTAAAGGAAATGCTGGACGCCTACACTGAGACCGACCAGTACGGCCAACCCATCCGCTACGGTCCGTACCCTTTCAGCGATGAGAAATACGCCATTTATCAGTGGCCTCACGAACGAGCCGGCGATCCGATTGGCCACGGCGGCATGGAACACCAGACGGCAACGGGGCAGGTGGGAACGTGGTACAAGCGACAACCCTACAGCGGGTTATTCTCGACAGTCGAGTGGCATACGTGTCACGAGCTTGCCCACAGTTGGTGGGGAGACCTGATCACATGTGCGATGTGGAACGACGTCTGGCTCAATGAGGGTTTCGCCTGCTTTACGGAGGGCGTGTGGTTTGAGACCCAGTGGAATGCAGATCGGTTCCCATTCAACGTCTTCTTCAATACGCCGCTCTCGGCTCTGCGTCACTATGTGACGACCGCGCATCAGCCGGGTCCGGACACGCTGGACAAGTCTGTCTATTTGCATGATGTGTCGATGGCTGGCGTTGTAATTGACTTCGAGCTTCAGTATCGCAAGGCACCCAGGGTCTTGGATATGCTGCGACATTTGGTGGGCCCTGACTACCAGGCGGACGATCCGCCGGCGATCTTCAGGTTGCTCAGGAGGTATCGAGGGGAGTTTGAGGAGACCGGCTGCGCTACGACGGATCACTTCGAGGAAGTTGCGGAGGACTTCTGTGCCACCAACGGGCTGTACGACGACTGGGCTGCGTATCTGGAGCACCCCGACTATCCTGGTCCGGCGAGTGCAGGAAACAGGAACGTCGACTGGTTCTTCGACGAGTGGATCTACAACGGTGGGGCGCCGGCCTATGTGTATTTTCCGCTCCAAACCAGGCGCAACGTCATGAAGCTCTGGGTCTGGCAGGTTCAAAACGGCTGGCCGTTCTACGATCCGGTCTTCACCATGCCGATCGACGTTGTGACGGTCCGCAACGGAGTGCCGACGCCGCACACCGTCTGGAACGACGAGGCAGTTGAATACTATGAGTTGCCTGTGGATGGGTGGGGAACGTGGCTGAAGTTCGATCCCGATCAGTGGATTCTGACAAGGTTCGGGCGGCCGTTCGTTCCAAGCCTGCTGGCGGATGTGGGCACGGGCATGAGCACGGAAGAGCGCGGCGCTTGCATCAACAACCTGTCACAGGTAGCGGTGGGCTTGGGAGCCACCGGCGCCGAGCGTGCCTCCCTGTGGCTGGTTCAACCGTACTACGGCCTGGACGCCGGGGTGACGGATCTTGGGGTCGTGGATGATGATACGTCGAGCGTCGCGTACGGCATCAACGATGCGGGATGGATCGTCGGCCAGTCAGTGAACTCGAACGGCGTGCGCGCCTTCCTCTGGCTCCCGGAGAGCGCTTATGGACTCGATCCGGGTATGCACGAACTCGAGACCACCGATTGCGTGGCGGCGGCGCATGGCATCAACGACGTGGGCCAAGTGGTCGGCTATGCAGGTGATGACGAAACCCACTATCACGCAGTGCTCTGGCAGTACGACTGCGCGACCGGGGGCTTGCAGGCCATCGACCTACCCTCGCTGGGCGGCAATAGAAGTGCAGCCTGGGCGATCAACAACAGCGAGCTGGTGGCCGGCTGGTCAGAAGAGGCGACCAGCAACGGCATGCGCGCTGTCACTTGGGAGTACGATAACGAGACCGAGGAGTGGGTCATCAGGGATCTGAGCACGGTCGGGCTGACGAGCGCTGCTTACGACGTCAATGATTCCGGCCAGGTCGTCGGGCAAGCCGTTGGGCAAGCGAAGCGCTGGTCCTTCGACGTGGAAACCGAGGAATGGATCTCGGTGGAATTGCCGTGCTCGAGTTCCTTCCGGTCAGGTAGCGTGGCGTACGGAATCAACAACCTCGGCCAGGCCGTCGGCGTGTGCGGCGACCACGCCTGCATCTGGGAGGACGAGGTCGAGGCGGACCTCAATGACCTGATTCCCGGCAACGTCACCACCTGCGGGCTTCTGGCGGAAGCATGGGACATTAATGATGCCGGCCAGATCGTGGGTTACCGAGATGTCGATGGCCAAGCCGACGGGCGTGTTTTCCTGATGACTGTCGACGGCAGCGCTGATTGCAACACCAACGGCGTTCTCGACGCCTGCGAGATCGCTGTCGGTACGAGTCAGGACTGCCAGCCCAACGGGTTCCCCGATGAATGTGACATTGCCCGGGGCTTCAGCGAGGACCTCAATGTTGACGGTACTCCGGACGAGTGCTACCCGGCATGGATATCAGCTGTCGCCAGTTGCTACACGCACGGACTGGCCGGCGAGTTCTGCCTCGATATCGGCACCGACGGGAACGGGGCGCCCTACGACAACGTCGAGCCGCGCTTGGATTCGAACATCGCGCCGGAACTGGAGCTGCAGTGCAGCCTGCCGGTCAGTCCCGACAGCACTACAGTCTCGGTTTCGTGCACGCCGAACACGTACGGCGGCACCGCGAGCGTGATCGCCGACGGCAGTGAAATCGCCCGGGTGCAGTTCACCGACAAACTCGCGAGGAAGTCCTGCTGCACGCTTACGTTCGAGGGCGACATCGACGACTGTTGGACGATCGTCATGCTCGCGGCGGACGTGGACCGCGACTGTGTGGTCACCACGGCCGACGTATCGGCCATCAAGGCGCGCATCGGGCAACCGGTGGACGAAACCAACTTCTGGTACGACATAAACCGGGACGGCGCGATAGAACCGGGGGACAAATCTTCCGCGACTTCTCGCCTGGGCAACATGGCCCCTTGCCCGTGCGTCTGCCCGTAGGCGGGTCCGACTTTGACTCGCGGCCGAGGCTTGACTACCGCCCGCGTGTCCGCTTCGAGCGGACCGCGGACGGTTTTTTGAAGCGGGGCGAAGTGGACGAGGGCGTCGCTCCGATCCGGCAGCCACGATTGCCGGCCCGTTTTTTGCCCCGAAGAAACGCGATGGACGGACCTGCCACGTCCGATACAATCCTTAGCGGCCGCCCGGTTGGGGATGAATCGGCCTTCTCCGGGGCGTGTCGAGCGCATGGAAAGGAGTCGCCCAGATGGCCAGCGGCAGGTCGGCCCACAGCCCGGCAGACGCTTCTGACGACATCGCCGCGGTCGAGCACCTGGCCGTCGCGCAGGCGAAGCTGCGCAAGGAACTGGCCAAGGTCGTGGTCGGGCAGCACCGGGTGATCGACGAGCTGACGATCTGCCTGCTGTGTCGGGGGCACTGCATTCTGGAGGGCGTTCCGGGGCTGGCCAAGACACTGCTGATCAGCACGCTGGCCCGGGCGACGTCGTTGAGTTTCTCGCGCATCCAGTTCACGCCCGACCTGATGCCGTCGGACATCACCGGCACGGAGGTCATCGAGGAGGACCGATCATCCGGCGCCCGGCAGTTGCGGTTCGTCAAGGGACCGATCTTCGCCAACGTCATCCTGGCCGACGAGATCAACCGTACGCCGCCCAAGACCCAGTCGGCCCTGCTGGAGGCGATGCAGGAGCACCGGGTGACGGCGGCCGGCTTCACGCACAAGCTGCCCGAGCCTTTTTTCGTGCTGGCCACGCAGAACCCCATCGAGCAGGAGGGCACCTACCCGCTGCCCGAAGCCCAGTTGGACCGCTTCATGTTCAAGATTCTGGTGGACTATCCCAGCGAGGAGGAGGAACTGGAGATCATCCGGCTGACCACGGCCGAACACGAGGCTGAGGTCGAGCGGGTCATCGGTGGGCGGGACCTGCTGCGTCTGCAGGAGTTGGTTCGCCGGGTGCCCTGCGCGGACCACGCGGCCCGCTACGCCATGCGGCTGACCCGTCTGACCCGTCGGGGCAAGGGGACGGTGCCGAAGTTCGTCGAGGACTACCTGGACTGGGGGGCGGGCCCGCGGGCGACCCAGCACCTGGTGATGGCCGCCAAGGCCCGGGCCATCCTGCAGGGGCGGTACTACGTCTCGACGGAGGACATCAAGGCGGTGGCCCACCCGGTGCTGCGGCATCGGCTGATCACCAACTTCAACGCCGAGGCCGACGGCAAAGGTTCCAACTACATCGTGGATCGTCTGATCGCGGAGATACCGGCCGACGCGGGCGACGCGATGGACCCGGCCATGGCCAAGCGCGTGTTCGCGGAACCGAACGGCGGGTAGCGAATGACGAGTTGCGAGTAGCGAGTGGTGAGAGGTGCAGGTCGGGTATTTGGGAGCACAGCACCGTTCCGCGTCCTCCACTTCGCAATCGGTTCTTTGCAGTCCATATCGTTCAATCCGCGGTCGAGGGAGCGGCCCGATGAGTGAACCGGCCGGGGATTACAAGCACTACCTTCGTCCGGAGGTGCTGGCCAAGATCGGGGGCCTGGAGTTGCGGGCCCGCATGGTGGTGGAGGGCTACTACACGGGCATGCATCGGTCGCCCTACCGGGGGACCAGCGTGGAGTACGCCGACCGCCGCCCCTACACCCAGGGCGACGACTTGCGTCACATCGACTGGAAGGTCTACGGGCGGACCGACAAGTACTACACCAAGGAGTACGAGCAGGAGACCAACCTGGAATGCATGCTGGTCGTCGATTGCAGCGAGTCGATGACCTACCGATCGCCACAGGCGGTCATGACCAAACACCAGTACGCCACGGTCATCGCGGCCTCGCTGACCTATCTGGCCCTCAACAAGCAGCGCGACAGCGTGGGTCTGACCCTTTTCGACGAGAGGATCACGCGGCTGGTCCGCCCGTCGCGGAACCCGAGCCATTGGCGAACGATCATCCACGAACTGGAGGGCGCGACCGGACCGGCCAAGACGGGCATCCGGGCGGTGCTGAACGACCTGGCCGAGCGGCTCGATCACCGCGTGCTCATCATCCTGGTCAGCGACCTGTTCGACAACGCGGAGGAGACCCTCAAGGGCATCGCCCACCTCCGCTTTCGTCGGCACGAGATCATCGTCTGCGGGGTGTGGGACGATGCTGAATACGATTTTCCATTCCAGGGCCCCACACTGTTCGAGGGGCTGGAACACGCCGGCCGGCTGCTGACCGAGCCACGGGCCCTGCGGGACCGCTACCTGGAGGAGGTGCGCCGCTTTCACGAATCTCTGCGCAGCGGGTGCCACCGTCTGCGGGTGGACTATGTGCCGTTTCGCACCTCCGCGCCGCTGGATGTCGCCATCAGCGCCTACCTGGCCACGCGCAGCACCCAGATCCGGAAACGATCCAGTCGGGTTTTGGGCGGCGGCTGACCGAATGGCGCAGAGCGAGTTGTGAACATCGAATGATGGGCGAGATCGGCCATCCCATGTCGCCGGCGATCGGGGCCGTGGTGTCGTTTGTTCACCCGGGCATCGCGTTGGCGGCCGTGTTGGCGGCATCGGTGCCGCTGATCGTTCATCTGATCAATCGGCGGCGGCACAAGCGGATGCCCTGGGCGGCGATGGCGTTCCTGCTGGCCGCCAATCAGCGAAGCCTGCGCCGCATCCGCTTCGAGCACTGGCTGCTGCTGGCCGTCCGGATGGCGGCGATCCTTCTGTTCGGGCTGGCGGTGGCCCGGCCTTACCTGCCGGCCGCATCGATCATCGGACTGGGCGAGTCGCACTGGCACCGCGTGTTGTTGATCGACAACTCGCTATCCGCATCCGCGCCCGGATCGAACAGCGGGGACGCGTACCAGCGCCCGGCCGCTGCCGCACTCGCCGATCGGTTGCTGGCCGGCTTCCCGGACGGTGACGCGGTCAGCGTGATCACGCTGGCCGATCCGGCCGAGCCGGTCGTCGGGCACGCCGCCTTCGACCGGCGGACCATTCGCGAACGTCTGGGATCGATCCGCGGCACCGGGCGGGCCACCGATCTGCCCGGGGGACTGAACGCAGCGCTGGAAGTCCTGCAGGTCTCCGCGGTTCCACCCGAGAACCAAGCGGTGTACGTGATCTCGGATCAGGCCGCCTCCGCGTGGCGGGCGGATCAGGAGGCGGCCGAAACCGCGCGGCGCATCGCCGATCGAGCCACCCTGGTGATCATCCCGTCGACCGACCGGCCCGACGGCAACCTGGCGGTCACCTCCCTGGTCTGCCGCGATCCGCTTCCGGGGACAGGTCTGCCGATTCGGCTGGAGGCGACCGTGGCCAACTTCCGGGCCGACCGAGCCCGCGATCTGGGCTTGCAGGTTCGCCGGGACGGGCGCATCGTCCGCCGGATTCCCCTCGACACGATCGAGCCCGGCGGCGACCGGAAGGTTGCTTTCTCGATTATCGTCGAGACCCCCGGTGTCCATGCCATCGACGTCCGTATTGACGCCCCGTCGGCCGACGCCCTGTCCGTCGATGACGCGCGCTACCTGTCGTTGGAGGTCTTCGATTCGGTGCCGGTGTTGTTGGTGGACGGGCAACCCGGTCCTACCCGGCTGACGGGCGAGGCGGGGTACCTGGCCACGGCCCTGGCCCCGGCCGTGCAACCCGGCGAGCGAGGCTTGCTCGACCCAAAGGTGGTCACCGAGCTGGAACTACCCGGCGAGACGCTCAGCGCGTACCGCCTGATCGCGCTGTGCAACGTGCAACGCTTCGAGGAATGGGGATCGGCCGGTTGGGACCGCTTGGAGGAGTTCGTGCGCCGCGGCGGAGGCTTGCTCGTCTTTGTGGGCGACGCCGTGAGCCGCGACAACTACAACCGCTACGGTTACGCGGATGGTCGCGGCCTCTTGCCGGGCAGGCTCGGAGAGCCGATCGGCGCCGCCGACGACCGCGACACCTACGTCGGACTTCAAGCGGACAGTTTCACGCACCCGTCGCTGACCGACTTCACGGACGCCCACGAGAGCGGCCTGTTCCTCAAGGGCCGCGTGTGGCGTTTCGTGCCGTTGGAGGTGAACCCGACCGAAGCGACGGTGTTGATGCGTTACACCGACGGTCACCCGGCCGTGGCGGAACGCGCCTTCGGCGCCGGGCGCGTGTGTCTGGTCACGACCTCGGCGGACATGGCCTGGAACAACCTGGCCGCCCGGGGCGACTATGTATCGCTGACCTGGGCGCTGGCCGCTCATCTGTGTGCCGGTGCCGGCGAAACGCGTGGGCTGCTCGTCGGGCAGCAGATCGTCGAGCCGCTGACGGCGGAACAGTCCGCCGCCGCTGCGGCCGGCCTGCGCGTGACCACGCCCGACGGGACGGTGGCCGACGCCAGCCTGGACACGCTGCCGGGTCAGTTGGCTGACGCCGGCGGCTACGAGCTTCGCTTCGGGCCGACCGAGAGCGTCGGCATCTACACCGCCTCGATCGGCAACGATCGTGTCCTCTATGCGGCCAACGTAGACCCCGAGGAGAGCGACCTGAACGTGCTCGATGAGCAGGCCCTGGGCGCGCTGCTGGAGTGTCCCTTTGTCTATGTTGCTGATATCGCCGGACCGGCCGCCCGGGCGGTCGGCGGCGGTTCGCAGGAAGTGGCCCGGTCGATGTATTACCTGGTTGCGATGCTGCTGGTCTGCGAGGTGTGGCTGGCCATGCGATTCGCGACCGGCCGGCAGGGGAATAGCGACCCGGGCTGACGCCGGGCGATAGGGGCCCGGGAATTCACCCGGGCGGAGTTTGGCACGTGACGCGCATGCTGGAATGGTTGCTGGACCTGGACCGGATTCAACTGGGGAGCGATGCGCCCCTCTCGGTTCAGTGGCAGGCGGCGTACCCAGCCTGGATCCTGGCGGCGTTCCTGCTGTTGTTGACAGCGTTTATCGTTCTGGTTCACCGCCGCGAGAGCGGGCCGGTCTGGGGGCGGGTCGTCACGGCAACTTTGCGAACCGCCCTGCTGGCCCTGTTGATCGCCGTGGTGTGCCAGCCGGTTCTCGTCCTGCAGCGCGAGCGTGTCGAGCCGTCATGGGTCGCGTTGCTGGTCGACACGTCGCACTCGATGAGCCGCCGCGAGCGCTACCGGGACGAGTCCCTGGCCGCCAGCGTCGCCGACGGCGCGGGGCTGGCCCAACCGGCCGACACGTTGCAGCACTCGCGCCTGGACCTGGTGCGGCGGGCCCTGCTCCGCGATGATTCCGCCGCCCTCCGTGTCATGCTCCGGGACAACAGGATGCGTCTGCTCACTTTCGCCGGCTCGACGCGGGCGCAGGCCTCAATCGCCACGGCCGACGAACTGAACGTCCTGACCGCAGCCCTGAACGACCTCTCTGCCGACGGAACCTCTACCGACCTGCCGGGCGCCCTGACGCGCGTCCTGGAACACGAAAGTCATCCGCAAGCCGGGCGGCTGGCCGCGATCGTCCTGGCCAGCGACGGCCGCAGCACGGCGACGAGTTCGGCCTTCGGCGGCACCGTTCCGCTGGATCGGGCGAAAGCCCAACAGATCCCCATCCTGCCGCTACGCGTCGGCTCGCCGGACCCACCGCGGAACGTCGCGGTCGGGCCGGTGTTGGCCGATCAGAACGTGTTTCGAGGAGACCTGCTGGCCGTCCGCACTCAGGTGGAGGTCACCGGGCTGACGGCGCCGGCGCGGATCACCTTGCGGCTGCTCGACGAGTCCGACGGCGGCGCCGCGGTGGCCTCGGAAACTCTGGAGTTCGATGGCGACGCGGCAAGCCGGGAGGTCGAGTTCCGCATCAAGCCGACCCACACGGGCACACTGGCCTATCGCGTGGAGGTCGATCCTCTCGAGGCGGAGGACCAGACCGACGACAACGCGGGTCGCGTCGAGGTCCGCGTGCTGGACGACAAGCTGCGCGTTCTCTACGTCGAGGGCTACCCGCGCTTCGAGTACCGCTACCTGAAGAACGTCCTGCTTCGGGAGCCGACCATCGAGTCGAGCTGTCTGCTGCTGGACGCGGATTCCGATTTCGCCCAGGAGGGCACCGATCCGATCCGTCGGTTTCCGGAGACTCCCGACGAGCTGCGGCGCTACGACGTGGTTCTGCTGGGCGACGTCGATCCGACCGGGGACTGGCTGTCGCCGGCCCAGGCTCAGATGCTGGTCGAGTTCGTCGGCGATTACGGTGGTGGCTTCGGGTTGATCGCCGGGCAGCAGGCCGCGCCCCACCGCTTCCGCGGGACGCCGCTGGAGAAGCTGATCCCGGCGCGCATCGACCCGGAGTTCCTGGGGCGCTACGAATCCGCCCTGAAGACCGCGCTGCGGCCACGCCTGACGTTCGAGGGCAAGCACTCGCGTATCTTCCGCTTCGATCGCGATCCGGCGGTCAGCGAACAGCTCTTCGAATCGCTGCCGGGGATCTACTGGACGGCCCGCACGCTCGGGCCGCGCCCCGGTGCCGAGATCCTCCTGGAGCATCCGGGTACAGGGGGCGACTCGGCCGGGCGGCCGCTGATGGTCCTGGGGCGCTACGGCGCCGGTCGGACCTTCTTCAGCGCCACCGACGACACCTGGCGATGGCGTCGCCACACGGGTGAGTTCGTCCACGACGTCTTCTGGGTTCAGCTTGTCCGCACGCTGATGCGGCCGGCGGACACCGGCCAGGACCGTCGTCTTGCCGTGCGCAGCGACCGACGGAGTTACGCCTACGGCGACCGCGTCGAGCTGGGCGTGCAGGTGCACGACGTGGAATTGCTGTCCTCGCTGGAGGACCCGTTGTCGCTGGCGCTCCTTGACGCCCGGGAGTCGCCGGTCGCCCGGATCGCGGCCCAGCGCGTGGATTCGGCTTCGCCGGTCTTCGAGGCCTCGTTCATCCCGCCGCAGGCCGGCAGTTACGTCGTTCGCTGCGACCAGGTCGTGCCGCTGGCCGGCGATCGCCCGGCGTCGACCATGTTTCGCGTCGAGACCGCCGACCTGGAAGCCCGCCGGCCGGAGGCGGACCACGACCTGCTGGCCCGCATCGCCGCCGAAACCGGCGGGCGAGTGATCGACCTCGACGAGCTGGCCGAAGGCCTGGCGCAGATCCCGGATCGCAGCTTGAGGATTCCCGATGACATCTCCGAGCCCCTGTGGGACTCGAAGTTGGTTTTGGCTCTTTTCGTTCTTATGATCACTGTGGAATGGGGTTTGCGAAAGGCGTTGGGCATGCTCTGACGCCCGGACAGGGGCTTACGCCGCCATACGAGCCACCCGAGAGGCCCGGCATGCACGAGTCGCGGTTGTTGCAGCGCCTGATCGATCTACGGCGGACGGTGCGCCGTCGTCTGATCCTCTGCGGCGCCTGCGCCCTGACTGCGGTGGGCATTCTCGGTTTTTTGGCGATCGCCCTGGTGGATTGGCTGTTGTGGCTGCCGCCGGTGCCGCGGGTGATTCTGGGGTTGGCCTACCTGGTGGGCGGCGGGGCACTACTCTGGCAGTGGCTCCTGCGGCCCGCTCGCGCAGCGTTCGGCCTGAATCAGATCGCCGCCAAACTCGAGGAATACAACTGGCGAATCGGCGAGGGACAAACCGCTCGGCTGGAGGACCGGCTGAGCAGCACGGTCGAATTCCTGCTGGGCAATCAGGCCGGCTCCGAGCAGATGCGCGAGCGCGTCATCGCCAACACCGACCGCATCGTGGAACGAATGCACTTCCGCGATGCGTTGGCCGCCGGCCCGCTGGCGGTGCGGGGTCTGGGATTGCTGGCGGCCGTTGTGGTCTTCGGGACGGTTTTGTGGGCGGCGCCCGGCTTCGTGCAGACCGGCCTGCAACGCTACGTTGCGCCGACCAGCGCGATCGAATGGCCTCGCGAGGTGCAAATCGTCCCGCTGACCGGCGACATGCTGGTGGCGGTCGGAGAGTCGGCCACGCTGCGCATGCGAGTCATCCGCGGGCATGACCCCGGCCTCCGCTGCGTCATGCATCTGCGTTCGTCCGACGGTCAGCGTTCGACCCTGACCATGCGGCGTGAAGGCGAAAGCGAGTACACCACGACGATCAGCGCCATCACCGAGGACCTGAGCTACTGGTTCAAGGCCGGCGACGACAGCACGGCGGACCGGCCGCTGCACATCCGGGTCGTGCCCCGACCGACGGTGGTGGAGGCCCTGGCGACGGTCCACCCGCCACCCTACGCCCTCTACGCGACGCCGGTGTTGTCGGACCTGACCGGTGGTGATCTTTCCGCGGTGGCCGGCAGCAGGCTCAGGGTTTCCATCCGCTCGAACAAGCCGGTCCGGGCCGAGGCCGACGGCACCGCGGACGCTTCCCTCGAGTGCACCGACGACAGCCGGCACCCGCTTCGCTTCGCCGACGCCGGCGGGCAAGCTCTCGAGGCCGAGTTCGACCTGATCGCCGACACGCAGTTCCGGGCGCGTCTGGTCGACACGGACGGCTTCGAGAACCGTACCGGTCGCGTTTACCGCATCCGGGCGCTGGCCGATCAGCCGCCCAACGTCGTGCTGGTCGAGCCCAGATCGGTCACCGAGGTCACTCCGGATGGTTCCGTCTCGCTGCTGATCCGGGCGGACGACGACTTCGGCATCACCGATCTGAGGCTGGTCGGACGGAATCTGGACACCGAAGAGCCGTTCGAGCTGCCGTTCACCGACCGGATGACGGTGAGCCGCGCCGGTGACCGGGTTCTGGCACTGGTCGAGCAGGTCTGGGAGATCGCCCCGCTGCAACTCAAGCCGGGCGTCGCCCTGGTGTACCAGGCTCAGGCCACCGACAACCTTCCGCCGGCGGCTGGCGCTGCCGATTCGTCGGCGGCGGGCGGCCCGCAGATCGGACGATCCGCCCAACTGCGTCTCAAGATCATCTCGCAGGCCGATTTCGAGAACCGCCTGCGCGATGAGCTGACCTTGCTGCAGGCCCGCATTCGGCAGGCGATGCTGGATCAGCAGGCCCTCAACGACCAGACCCGGGCGTTGGGCGCCACGACCGAACCGCAAGCCCCGCCCGCCGACGCCCAGCTCGAGGCTGCGGCGGGCCAGGGCGCCCGGCAGGTCCGGTTGGCCAATCGCGTTCGGGACCTGGCCGGCAGGTTCGATCGCCTGCGCCAGAGAATGGCGTTGAACAACGTGCGGGATGCCCAGCAGCAGGAGCAGGTGCAACGGATCAGCGATACGTTGTCGCAGACCGCATCCGGCCCGATGTCGTCCGCGGCCCGCGGGCTGGGCGACGCCGGCCAGCGAGACACGGCCGACCGTGCGATCCTGCTGACTCAGGCCGACGCCGATCAGCGGACCGCCATGGACGCCCTGGGCCAGATCATCCGTCTGATGGACCAGTGGGGCGATTTCCAGGAAGTCGTCACCAAGACCCGCGACCTGCTTGACCGCCAGCAGCGGGTCCGGTCGACAACGGCCGACCTCGGCCGGCGCACCCTGGGCCAGTTGCCCGACGCGCTAGCCGAGGCCGATCAGGCCGAACTCCGGCGCACTCAGCGCAAGCAGGACCAACTCTCCGGCGAGGCCGACGGTCTGCTCAACCGCCTGGAACAACTGGCCGACGGCATCCGAGCCAAGGACCCGGCCGGCGCCGATGCTCTGGAGCAGGCCCTGCGCGCCGCCCGGGCCGCTGAACTGGTCCAGCGAATGCGCGACGCGGCCGGGGCCGTCGGGAGCAACCGCACCACCGCCGCAATGATCGAGCAACGCGCCGCCGAAAACGGACTCTCCGACATGCTGGCCGGCCTCCACGAACGACAGCAGCGCCAGTTGGCCGAACTCGCCAAACGCATCGAGACCGCCGAACGCGCCGTGGGCGAACTGCTCCGTCAACAACGCGAACTCCTGGAGGCCAATCTCGAGGCCCAACGCCTCGAGTCTCAGGCAGACGTGTACGTCAAGCAGGCCGGCCAGCAGCGCTCGCTGAAGCGCAACACCCAACGATTGGCCGACGACCTGGCCGACATGCGCGGCGCTTCGGCGGGCGGTCGATTGGTTCGTCAGGCAGCGGCCCCCATGGGGTTGGCCGAGGACGCCCTGGATGGCGGCGACGGTGCTCGGGCGGACGACCACCAGGCCGAGGCAATCGATCTGCTGGCCCAGGCGGCCCTCAAACTCGAACAGCTCGCCGAGAAGACCGCACACCAAGCCATGCAGCGCTCGCTCGCCGCGCTGCGGGCCAAGCTCGAGGGCATCCGCAACCAGCAGCAGGACATCAACGACCGGACGAGTGAGGTAATCGACCGGATCACCGCCGGTGAACGTCTCGGCCGGTTGGAGTACCGACGTGTGGCCCGTCTGGCCGGACAGCAGCACGACCTGCGACCGCCGGTCGAAGAGGTTCGGGACAAGCTCGGCGACGCAGCGGTTTACCGGTGGGTCATCAGCCGCGTGCTCGAGTTGATCGACGCGGCGGGCGATGCCCTTCGTGCCCGCCGTCTCGACGACGCGCTGGCCGATCGGCAGCAGGACATCATGGACGAGCTTGACCTGTTGATCGGCGCGCTGGCGGAGGCGGCCGACCTGCCCTCGCCGGACGAATACGCGGAGGGTCCCGCCGGCGGTGGGGGCGGCGGTCAGGGGCAGGTCAGTGACGAGTCGCCGATCCCGGACGTGGCCGAACTCCTCGTCCTCAAGGCCATGCAGCTCGACCTGAACAAACGCACGGCGACCCTGGGCGACGATTTCGAACCCGACACCGTGACCGAGGCCCAGTTGCGGCAGGTGCAGCGCCTGGCCAGCCGCCAGGAGCAAATCCGCGAACTGACCCAGACCGTCACGCAGCGGGCCAACGGGAGGAAATGATGAATCGCGAACGGCCAAAGGCGAATGGAGAACTCAGCGGACACCCGGTGGCCGATCTCGCGCTCCGCCGCTTGGCTCGGGCCGTTCACCACTCGCTGGCCGTTCGCTACTCGCTGTTCCTTCTGCTCTCCTCGCTCGCTCTTAGCGCCTCGTCAGCCAGTGCGCAGCAGGTGACGCCGGAGCCGTCCCAGGAAGAGAAGGAACAGGAGGACCTTTCCGAGCGCCTCATCCGTCAGGCCACCGGCCAGGAGGACACCAGCATGATGGGCCGGATCATGGGTCTGATGTCCGATGCCGCCGGGCGGCTGAAGCGCGACTTCGATCCGGGTGCGGACACGCTGCGCATTCAACGGGAGATCATCACGAAGCTCGACGAGGCTATCAACGCGGCGCAACGGCGCCGATCGAAGGGCTCCGGTCAGCAACAGCAGGTTTCCGACAAGCGTCAGGCCCAGCGCCCCTCTGACGAGCAGAAGGAGAGCGGACAATCGGACCAGTCGGAGGCGGCATCCGAAAGCGCCGGCGACGCGACGGAGCAGGGCCGGGAGGGGAAGTCCACGGCGACCGGTCGGCTCCGCGAGTTCCGCCGCGGCTGGGGCAACCTCCCCCAGCGCGACCGCGAGGAGGTCCTTCAGGGGATTGATGAAGACGTCCTCGAGAAGTACCGCCAACTGATCGAAGACTACTTCCGGGCCCTGAGCGAGGATGAAGAGGAGTAAGGCCTGATGAAGGACGCGCCGGATCGCCGGTCCGATCTGCGTTGCCGATGGCTGCGCGTCGTGCGCATCTGGGCAGGCGCTCTGACGGCGTTGGCGTTGGGCGGCTCAGCGAATGCCGAGGCGCCGCGCGGGGCAACGTCGACGGCCGACGAAATCACGCCCGCACTGACGTCGGCCGCCGAGCAAGGTCTGGCCTGGCTGGCTTTGCAGCAGAAAGAAGACGGCTCCTTCGGCAGCCTGTCGCACTACGGGCGGCACGTGGGCATCACGGGCTTGGCCGGTCTGGCCTTCATGGCGGACGGCAACACGCCCGGGCGCGGGCGGTATTGCGACGTCGTTGAAGGGTGCGTCGCGTTCATCCTCGATCACAGCTCGGAGAGCGGGCTGCTGGCGGCGGAAACGTCGCACGGCCCGATGTACGGGCACGGCTTCGCCACCCTTTTTCTGGCCGAGGTCTACGGCATGAGCCCGCGCCCGGAGCTGCGCGAGGCGCTGCGCAAAGCGGTGCGACTGATCGTCTCGACCCAGAATGAGGAGGGCGGCTGGCGTTATCAGCCCGTGCGTCATGACGCCGACTTGTCGGTGACGGTCTGCGAGATCATGGCCCTTCGGGCCGCCCGCAACGCGGGCATCTTCGTGGAGAAAAGCACCGTTGACGGTGCCATCGAGTACGTCAAGAAATCGCAGAACCCCGACGGCGGGTTCCGGTACATGTTGAATTCCGGCGGTTCAGCTTTTGCGCGATCGGCCGCCGGCGTGGCCGCCCTGCAGTACGCCGGCATCTACCAGGGCCCGGAGATCGAAGGCGGCCTAGAATATATTGCCCGCTTTATCCCGCCCACCGAGCAGAGCGTGGGGCACATGTTTTACGGGCATTACTATGCCGCCCAGGCGATGTTCCTGGCCGGCGACCGTCAGTGGCGGCCCTGGTGGCCCGCCGTTCGCGACGATCTGCTGGCCAGGCAGACTGACGAGGGTTTCTGGCGGGGGCAGGCCGGTACGGAGTACGGAACCGCAATGGCCCTGATCATTCTTCAAATGCCGAACCGCCTTCTGCCGATCTTCCAGAAGTGATGCCATGCGCCCAGCCTCAGCAACCCGGTTTCGACTCACCGCCCGGCTGGCGGTCGGCGTCACCGCTGCGCTGACCTCCCCGGTCGCCCTGGCCGACGATTCCCTCATAACCGTCAAAACCGTTAAAGACGACGCGATCAGCGCTCGGCTTGTCGAGTTCTCTCTCGTGCGCGGTCTGACTCTGTACACCGACGAGGGCGGCGAGCCCCGTCATTTCCCCACCCCCGATGTCGTGCACATCATCAGCGACCAGGGCACGGCCAGCAGGGCGACGGATGCCGTCCGGCTCGAGCTGATCGGCGGAGGCCTTCTGTTCGGACGGGCCACCGGTTCCGAGGACGACGCCGTTGTCTTCGAGAGCCCGACCATCGGGAAGATCCGGGTGCCGCTGACGCGCATCCTGGCCTGGAAGACGCCGGCCGCCGACGAACCGCGATTCCGGTCGGCCGTGACCACTCTGGCCGACCGCGACGAAGATGCGCCCGATGCCCTCCTGCTGACCAACGGCGACGTGGTCAGGGGATTCGTCGCTGCGATCGATGAAACCGGGTTCCTGGTGGAGACCGATTCCGCCGGGCAGTCGCGCGTGGCTCACGACACGGTCGTGGCCGCAGCCATGGTCCCGACCGACGTCCCAAGCGATGGACCCGACCCGTCCGACGGGCTGCGGGCCAACGTTCTGACCACGGACGGCCAACGCCTGACGGCGTCGACGTTGGACTGGTCCGAGAGGTTTGTGGCGGCCACCGTGTTCGAGCAAACCGCCCTACGCATTCGGTCCGACCGCATCGCCCGCATCGACGTGATCGGCGGTCGCTGGGAGTGGCTGACCGCCCTGGAGCCGATCAGCTACGAGCACACGCCGGCTCTGTCGCTGGACTGGAACTGGCAGGTCAACCGGAACGTGACCGGAGGCCCCCTGCGAGTGGCCGGCGTCGTCTACCACGACGGGCTGGGCGTCCACAGCCAGTGCTCGATCACCTTCGACCTGATGGGCGCGTTCAGTGAGTTCGTCACCTCGATGGGGGTCGATGATCAGGCGGGGCCTTACGCGGACGTGGACGTGGAGATTCGCGTGGACGGCCAACTCCGCTTCACCCGCCAGGGCGTCCGAGGGGGCGTTCTGTACGGACCCGTGCGACTCGACGTAGCGGGCGCCAAACGCATCAAGCTGACCGTTCTGTTCGGCCGCAACGCCGACCTTCAAGACCGCTTCGACTGGATCGAAGCCGCCCTGATCCGATAGGGCCGGCGACCCGCAGGCAAAGGGGAACGCCCCGCGCGCCTTGGAGAGGGCGCATGGGGCGCTATCTTCGAGTGGGCCGTCGCTACGGCTACGCGGCCTTCTTCTTCTTGCACTGCCCCTTGCACTGCCCCTCGCAGCCCAGCTTCTTGCACCGCTCCTGGCAAGTGAGCTGGTTCCATTTCTCGATGCAGTCCTTGCAGCAGAAGCCGACGGTCATGCCGCAGCAACTGGTGATGGCGACGCCGTCGGCGATCGGCTTGCCGCTTATGGGGCAGGTCTCGTTGACCGGCTTGCCGGCCACTTTGGCGCAGCACGGCTTGGTGCAGCCCTTGGGGCAGGCCTTGGCGCAGCACGGCTTGGCGCAACCTTTGGGGCAGGCCTTGCCGCACTTGGCCTGGCCGCACTGCCCGCCACACTTGCCCGGGCACTGCTGGCTGCAACCCACCGTCGCCGTCACAAACAGCACGGCCAGGGCAACGGCACAGACGGTCAACATCCCTCGGCGGCGAATCGGGCTACTCATGGACACTCTCCGGTAGCTGGTTCTCAGGTATCCCGGACGACGTACGGGCGCATTAGAGCACATTCGCGCGCTCACGCAAAGCGAAGCACGCCGGCCGCTCGAGCCGCGGCAGCCGGCGCCCGCACGAGATACCTGGATCGGCCGATCGCCGCGGCACCTCGACGTCTGGATGAACTGCTCCGCCATTGGGGTCTACAGTGGTGTGTTTCCCCGGCCGCTCCCGCGTGTTTCGAGCGGGTGGACGATAATCTCCGTGCCTGACGGCACTACGCGGCGGCTTCAGTGTGGCTGTACAGACGGCGGCGGTCGAAGTTTCGTTCCGAGCGGACAAAGGCACCGCAGCCGGGGTGCTTATCGGGCCTGCGCCAGGTCTTTGGTGGACTCCAGAAAACGACCTTTTTTTGCGATTTAGGGCTTGTTTGGCGCCCCGGAAACGATAAACTAGGCGGTTGAGGGAAGAGGCTGCACTCCACTTCACGGCGTACACGCCTCCTTGAGAGAGAGTCGAGTTCGTGGGTAGCTTGCGCGGCGCCTGTTGTGCGCAGCGGGAGGAGACGGAATTCTTGCTCGGTTCTGAAGGAGGATAGGAATGATGAAAGGTCGAAGAATCACACTGATGGCGACGCTGGCCATGGTGCTCGCAGCGGCGTCAGCAAACGCAGCCATGTTGATGACCGACAACTTCAACTCGTACACCCTGGGGAATCTGGTTCCTCAGGACGCCTGGACGGCGCATAGCGGCGCAGGGACCGGGCCGGTGCAGGTCCTGCCGAACAGTCCGTGCTACTTCCCGCCCGAGGAACCCGGGAACTTCATCCAGTTGGTGCCCGGCCAGGCGGAAGATGTCAACAAGCCCATCGGCAGCGAGATGGGTGCGGGCGACAAGTGGTACGCCGGGTTCTGTGTGCACATAGACGGCTTAAGCCCCGTTACAAAGTCTGACTACTTCGCACACTTCTTGCAGGGCACGACCCTATTCGCCGCCAAGATCGGTGTCACACTCCCGGCGGCGGGTGGCGATTACAGGTTTTACCTGTGGCAGGGAAGTGGCAGCGGTCCTGGTACCGCCCTGTGGGCGACGGATTTCCAGTACTCAACGTGCCACCGGATCGTCACGGCCTATGACTATGACACCGGCGACGTTGAGATGTGGGTTGACCCGGTCCTGGCGTTGGGAGAAGACGGGAACCCCAGTGTTGAAGTCTTGGGCATCTATCCGGGCAACGAGATAATCGCTTATGCGTTTCGTCAGGGGAGCAACAATCCCGCGACTGAGGACGTCGACAACCTCCAGGTCGGTACCACTTGGGGAGACGTTGCCGGTCCCTGTGTTCCCGAGCCGGGAACGCTGGCCCTGCTGCTGATCGGCGGTGTGTTGGCTGCCCGTCGTCGTCGCTAAGCGAGCGCGTACGCGCTCCTGCTAGCGACAAACGCAGGTTGATCCGATTTACAAACCGGGCTGGCGCCTGGCGCCAGTCCGGTCTTGCTATGCGCGGCGTGTAAGAGAGGCCTGCCGGCGGGCCCGGGGCTTCAGCCGGGTCCAGTGTTCGCATGCGTAGCTGCCGGGCTTTGAAGCGTCGCGGTGGTCCGGTCAGGTGACCAGATCTTCTCCGCGGTGCTGGCGAGCGAGTTCGGCAAGGAAGTGGTCGGTCTCTTTCAGGCGTTCACGGGCCCTCACTCGGGCCGACTCGAAACGGAACGCGTTGATCCGGGTATTGAAGTAGCCGTATTCTTTCTTGCGCTTCCAGGTGTCGATGGCCGCCTCTATACCCTTGCCGTCCAACCCCTGGCGCCGCACGATCTCCCAGAGCTGCAGCGGACCGACGTGATCCAGGTTGTCCGCGTCGTACAGGATTCGGGCCTCGGGGACCTCGCAGTCTCGCCGGGGATGATACCGAACGCAGTCAGCGGCCCGCCGCAGGAGCCCTGCCGGCAGCAGCTTGACCAACCGCTTTTCCATCAGAGTGGCGGCAAGCTCGCGCTGCACCTCGTTGGCGGCCCCGCACAGCATTTGGGCGCGAGAGATGATCCCTTCGCGCACCTGTATGATCCACCCGGCATCGTGATACAGGCAGGCGGCCAGAAGGACGTCCTGCTCAACCCGGTCCTTGGGCACATCCGCCTGGCGGGTGAGCCAGTCGGCTACCTCACAGACCCGCCTGGAGTGCTCCCAGACGAGCACGTCATGGTGCCCCTGCCCCTGGTCATCGTCGATGACCAGGTCGGTCTGAGCACACGACCAGATCGGATCCTGCTGTGCCATGAGTACGCGATGGCGGACGTGGTGCCGGCCTTCCGCCTCCTAGTGGTCCCGTTTCCGCCTCCTGCCGCCGACCTGCCGCGCTGTGGCCCGACATGTCCAACGGGATCGCACAAGGGAGCCCGGTTCCGGCGATTCCCACCCCGACCCGCCCGTGGATCAACCGGTCATGAAATGGCAGGCTTCTTGCGCCAGTGCGAGCCATTGAACAGCACCGCTGTCGGGTCGGGCCACTGGCCGACGACCCATAACATCACTTGTAGCATCTGGGCCCGTTCGCTGCAAGAAGAATCACGATTCGGGCACCGGGGTGTTTACCGGGCCGGTCCTTGCGTGTCGGGTGGGTCGTCGATCAGTTCGTAATAGCAGTTCCGCTGTCGCGGTTGCCAGCCTGCCTGCACAATCAGACGTCGGATGTCACCGGCGGTCAACTGATAAGTCGTTCCGGCGGCGGAGACTACATTCTCCTCCATCATGACCGAGCCCATGTCGTTGGCCCCGAAGTACAGTGCCAGTTGTCCGATCTTGGGGCCCTGGGTGACCCAGCTTGCCTGGATGTTGACGATGTTGTCCAGGTAGATCCGCGACAAGGCCAACGTTCGCAGGTACTCATGAGCGCCGGCGAGCTTGAGGTGTCTGCCGTCGGGCAAGCCCGAGTAGTCGGGCTCGAATTGTTGCACGCGCCCCAGTGGTGTGTTTTCCGGCTGGAAGGTCCAGCAGATGAAGGCCGTGAATCCGCCGGTTTCGTCCTGCAACTCGCGGAACAGCCGCAGGTGCTCGATGCGTTCCTCGATGATCTCGATGTGACCGAACATCATGGTCGCGCTGGTGCGCATGCCGATGCGATGCGCCTGGCGCATCACGTCGAGGTACTCGGCCGTGCGGGTCTTGCCGATCCCGATCTTGTCGCGCACCCGATCGGAAAGGATCTCGGCACCGCCGCCGGGGATGGTGTCCAGCCCGGCCTCCTGGAGCCGCAAGAGCACGTCGCGAACCGACATCCCGAAGATCCGGTGAAAGGCGAAGACCTCCGGCGGGCTGAAGGCGTGCACGTGGATCGACGGGTAGTGCTGCTTGACGAACCGCAGCAGATCGAGATACCAGTCGAAGGGGAGCACCTCGGCCGGCACCAGCCCACCCTGCATCAGGATCTGCGTCCCGCCGATGTCCAGCAGCTCGTCGATCTTGCGACCGATCTGATCGAACGTCAGGACGTACCCCTCGGGCAGGTCTCTTCGTCCGGTGTTCGTCCCCGGCGGGTCGGCCTTGAAGTTGCAGAAGATGCAGCGGGCCGTGCAGTAGTTGGCATAGTTGATGTTGCGGTCGATCACGAAGGTGCGGTAGGGCTCGGGGTGCAGGCCAAGCGTCACCTCGTGGGCCCGGCGCCCCAGTTCGTGGAGGGAGCATTCGGTGTAGAGTTCGAGGGCCTGCCGCTCGTCGATCCGGGGCGTGGTGCGGGGCAACTCTCCTGGTGACACGGCGGTCATGCGAACACCGACTGAGTCGGGCGCGGCACGATGCCCCATTTGGCGGCCAACTCGAGGAACAGCTCGAGTCCCGTGCGATGCCGGGGCGTGAGCTTGAAGGTCAGGAACTCGGTCAGGTAGCGGACGGCGATCTCGGTGGGCCAGCCCTTGGCCGGGCCTTGTTCGCGGGCGATGTCGGCGGCCCGGGCGACGCCGCGGTCGCGGGCCTTCTGCAACAACTGCGGCAACGGGCCGACGTCGTTGCCCACCCGTCTGGTCCAGGCGGCGAAGACGAAGGGCAGTCCGGTCAGGTTGCGCCAGGCTTCGCCCAGGTCGATCTCATGATCGAACCCCTGGGGGCGACGGGTCACGACCTTGTCGCCGATCAACAACACCGCTTCGTCCGCTGAGGGTGATGGCGGCTGATCGAGCTGCAACGGCCGAATCTGAAGCTGCGTCCCGTACATCTCGTTCCAGACCACCGCAGCCAGAGCGACGGACGTGTGCGAATCACCATCCACGCACAGATGAGTAATCTCCGCGGGGCGGACGCGCGAGAAGACGCGCACCGTCAGGGTCTCGCCGTCGCAGCCGATGCAGCCGTCGGAGACGATCTCCCATTCACCGGGATGGCGAGCCAGGTTGATCACCGGGGCCAGGGCAACGTCCACCCGGAGTGTGTCCAGCAGCTCGGGCAGACGCGAGGGCACGTCATAGGTCAACTCGATCCCGGGCGCGGCGTCGAGCCCCTCCACCAGCGGCCTGGCGTTGAGGAAGGAGACCACCCCCAGGCGTTTGGGCGGATCGAACGGTTTGTCCGCGTTCAACGTCATCACTCCCGGGCGACCAGCGGCGGCGATCCGTTCGCCGGAATGACGCGATCGCCCACTGTTCTGCGGGTTCACGGTCCGGCTGCGCGGTTCCGATGCGCCCGGACGTTGCAGAGCACAGCGATTATAGGTTTGGCGGCACCGCGGTCCAACCGCCCGGCACCGTCGCGACGAGGTGTCAGGGTTTTTGAAGAGACCGGACTGTCCAGAAGGGGAGTCTCGTGGCCGCACGGCTGCGGATGTGCAAAGTTGTCGTTGCTCCCTCGCGGGTCGGTACCATAAAGCGGCAGGCGACGAGTGAACACCACCGGCCGTCCAGGCGTCCAAGAGCACGACAGGCCGCACCTCCCGAGCCGGGCAGATTGGTTCGCTGCAGCGTGAAGCGATACAATTGATCGAGCGCCGGCGAGCCGTGAACCCTTTCAGGAGCATGCATGACGCCTCGAAACACCATCCGGCGGCTGGGTGTGCCCGTTGTGCTGCTGGCGTTGTGCGCACCGCTGCCGCCCGAGGCGGCCGGCCAGGCTCGCCGCTGGAGCAGGTCCGACCAGGCCACCATCCAGCCGTCGCCCCCCCTGGATAACCTGATCAAACGTGCCGCCGAGGGCATCGAGCGACGGGACTGGAAGCTGGCCATCGACTCGCTGCAGCGCATCATCGATGACCCCCAGGGCGTGCTGGTGGAGCGATCCCCGCGGCTGTACGAATCGGCCCGCCGCTACGCCCAGCGCATGCTGGCCGGGCTGGAACCGCAGGGTCTCGGGGCCTACCGCGTCCTCTATGACGGCCGGGCGCGGGCGGCACTCGATGAGGCGGTCGAGCGGCACGATGCCGACGCTCTGGCCCGCGTCGTGGACCGGTACCTGCTCACCAGTTGTGGTGACAACGCGGCCGACCTGCTGGCGTCCTGGATGCTCGATGCCGGACGGCCGGCGGAAGCGCTGGCCCTGTTCGACCGGATCGAACTCCTCCGCCCGGACGCCGACGTGTCGTCCGAATCGATCGCGGCCCGCCGCGTTGTCGCCCATGCGATGTTGGGGCAGCCTCGTGCGGCCGAGACCGCGTTGCGGCAGGCGTCCGGGGCGCTCGACGCGCCGACGGCGGCCATGCTGGCCGAAATGATCGAAGCGTTCGCCGGGCGCGAAGACGACGGCCGGCGGCACGCTGGCGCTGCGCCCGCTCCGTTCTGGCCCGGCATGGCCAGCGGTGGTGAGCGCCAGGGCATCATGCCGGCCGTCAGCCCTTCGCTGCGCGAGGATATTTCCTGGCGACACCCGTTGCCGCACGCCCAGGCGAGCGATTGGCTCCGCTACCTGGAAGACCGCGAAACAGAGCCCGACCCGCCGGTCGTGCAGGCCGTCGTGGCCGACGATCGGCTGTTCATCAAGGGAGTGCAGCGCTGCGCCGCCATTGATCTGGAGAGCTTCGAGCCGCTGTGGCAATCCGAGCCCGAGGTCGAGGGGATTGCCGAGCGATACCTCCGCCTGCGGACCCAGGGTGCGCTGGCGTTCCAGCACGGGGACCTGTCGGCCGAAGGGTTCCTGCCGCCGCCCTCGTCCCAGCTTCTGCGACGCGACTACGTGGCCGGCTCACTGTCGGTGGTCGGCGACCTGTTGTTGAGCGTGGAGCGCAGCGGCCAAGGCGCGTACTTCGACGACGACGGCGTGTTCGTTCAGATCGGTGGGGCCCGCTTCCGGGTGGGGGGCGAGGGCGACGCGCCCAGCACGCGGGTGGGCAGCCGCCTGGTGGCCTACGACGTGGAGACCGGCGCGGTGCGCTGGCAGCGGGGGCGCACGACCGACGCCTCCGATCCGCTGCGGGCCGTAGAGTTCCTGGCAACACCGGTCGGGGTGAACGCCGAGTTGTGGGCGCCGGCTTTGATCCGCGAAGACCTCTATATCGTCGTGCTGGAACCGGCCACAGGCAAGCTGCTGCGACAGGTCCTGCTGTGCACGCCGGCGGAGGGAGGCTTGAAGCTACATGAGGCGCTGTGGCCGGCCGTCGCCGGCAGCACCGTCTACGTGCCGACGGGGCAGGGCCTGTTGTTCGCCATCAGCGTCAACGACTACACGCCGCTGTGGGCCGCCCGCTATCACCACGACGCCCCGACCTCCTGGCGACGCACCACGCCGCGCACGCGTTACTGGCTGAGCACGCCCCCCGTGGTCACCGGACCGTTGGTGCTGTTGGCCCCGACGGACAACGACACGCTCTGGGCCTTCGATCGGATCACCGGGGAGCTGCGCTGGTCGATCGACCGGGCGGACTGCCCCTGGGCCGACTACATCCTGGCCGCGAACACCGACCGCGTCTGGGTGGCCGGTGGGCGAGTCGGCTGTCTGTCCGTTGACACCGGAGAATGGCTGTGGACCAGCGAACCGCTCGAATCCACCGGCCGGGGCATCCTCAGCGGGTCGCTGGTCTACGTCCCCACCGTGGGCGGGTTGACGGCTTTGGACGCAGGAGACGGAACGCTCGTGTCTCGCACGCCACTACCGCCTGGAGATGACCCGCTGGGCAATTTGCTGGCCCTGCCGGGGGCGTTGATCAGCGTGGACACGACTCAAGTGCGCAAGTACCCGGACCTGGAGGCGGGGTATGCCCGGGCGGTCGCCCTGCATCGAGCTGATCCGACCGACGCGGCGGCCGCCATCCAACTCGCCCGTATGGAACTGCTGCGCGGTGCGCCGGACCGGGCGTTGGCGACGCTCGACGAAGCCCGGCCGGGGGATTCCGCTCGCGACCGGCGCCGGGCGGACCAGGCCACTCACCTGCGGGTGCGGGCGCTGATCGCGTTGGGCGACGGCGCGCCGACGCCGAAGCGGGCCGTGGAGTACCTGGAACGCGCGGTTGCCGCTGCCAACCGGGACGCGGACGTGCTCGATTCTACTCTGGGTCTGGGCCGACAACTGCGGCGTACCGGCCGATTCGAAGACGCCTACCGCACGCTCTGGGCCCTTGGACGATCCGAGACCGCCGACCAGATGATCGGCGCCGAGCAGGGCGTGGAGCGCCAGGCCCGGCTGGTAATCTCCGAGCACCTGGCTCAGATCGAGGACGAGCTGCCGCCCGAGGGCCGCTCGCGGCTGATTCGCGAGGCGGCCGACGCGGTGGCCTCGGCGGTCGCGGACTTGCCCGACCGCGTGCAGCGGTCCTCGGCTGCGGACAGCCTGCGCGTCCTGGCTCGGACCGGGGCCCCCGGCGGCTGGGACCAGGCCGCCCTGATTGAACTGGCCGGTTGGCAGGCCCGCGACGGCAAGTACGAATCGGCCGAGCAGGATTTCCGCGCCGCCGTTCGGCTGGCCGGTACCCCGGAGTTGACCGTCAAGGCCCTGCTGAGCCTGGCCCGGATGTACCTGGACGAGCATCAGTGGCAGTTGCTGGGCGCCGGGAATTGTCTGGACCGGGTGGAGCGGGACTACGCATCCATCTTGGTCGAGCCCGCTGACGATGGGCGCAGTCAGTCGATGGGCATTGCGGAGGAGCTTCAAGGCCTGCGCCGAATGATTGACCCGCAATTGGCCGCCGCCCGACGGACGGCGCTTCAGCCAGGGCCTTTCCAGACGCTCCCGAAGTTTGCCTGGCTCGAGCCACTCGGAGGTCGCCAACGCCTGCTGGGGTTCCGGGGACCGACGCCGCCTGAGGCGCTCGCAAACCGCCTGTTGACGGTCGCCGAGGGGGACGTGGTCCGGGCTTTCCGCGTCACCGACGGCCGGATGGAATGGGAGGCCGAGTTGCGGCTGCTCGAGCCGTTCGGGTTCGCGGATCGCTTCGACGTGGGCATCGAGACGGCGGATACGCCGCGCTTCGCCGTGGCCGACGGTCAGACGGCGGTGATCTGCAGCAGGCACGGGTTGCACGCGGTGGGGCTGATCACCGGCAAGCAGTTGTGGGCGGTGCCTCAGCGAACCGAAGGCCGGTCCACGTACGACCCGTTCGGGGACGACACCGTCTGGGCCGAAGCGGGCCGAGTCGCTTGTGTATCGGAGATGGGCCGGCTCGTCCTGCTTGACGCCCGCAACGGCTCCACTCTGTGGCAGCGCCGGGTGGATCTGCCGCAGATCAAGTCGGTGCGCATCGTTGACCGATTCGTGCTGGCCGCCGGGCCCAACGAGGTCGCGGTCCACGTGTTCGAACTGAGCAACGGTCGGCGGGTTTCGACGTTGAACTTTCCACCGCCGGACCCGCCGGGAAAGCCTGTCGAGCGGTGCTATGGGCACGGGCTGGCGTGTGGGGCCGCCGGCGCGGCAGTCGTGGCCTACGATCTGGGCACCGGCGAGCGACGTTGGCAACTGCCCGTTCCCGAGGGAGTGACCGGGCTTTTCGGTGTCTCGGACGATACGCTCGGCGTTGGAAGTGGCGGCGGGACGGTACGACTGCTCGAGATCGCCACCGGAGAGGTGTTGTTCGAGCAGCAGAATACCGCCTGCCACGATGGTGTCACCGAAGGATGGCTTGATGCGGGCATGCTGGTGGTCGGCGGTGTGATCGACGAAGCGCTCCGTCGCTGGACGCTGGTGGGGATCGAGGTCGCCGCACACGCCGTGCGCTGGACGCGCGACGATCTGGCCGAGAGCCGTGACCCGCCCTGGTTCTTCGACAGGGCGCGCGGAGTGGTTCCCGCCCTGATCGAACTG
>Ga0307380_10000726_pt1 | contig 49370 bp, 37 predicted proteins | sample UN3MG_FD_202239 | JGI IMG/M metagenome (GOLD analysis project Ga0307380, IMG submission 202239) | Soil microbial communities from Risofladan, Vaasa, Finland - UN-3 | ecosystem: Environmental > Terrestrial > Soil > Coastal area > Acid sulfate soil | place: Finland: Risofladan, Vaasa | collected... | reverse complement strand
GGCGAACGTCGTCGGCGTCCTGCTCTCCTGCCCCCTGGTGGCATACGGCCTCTCGGTCATCAACTGGAAGGGGAGGGACATCCTGTTCGTTATCATCCTCAGCACCATGATGCTCCCGTTCCAGGTCGTGATGGTCCCCCTGTTCAGCATCTACACCTGGCTGAGGTGGATCGACACCTTCCTGCCGCTCACTGTGCCGGCGTTCCTGGGGAATGCGTTCTTCATATTCCTCCTGCGGCAGTTCTTCATGACCATCCCGAAGGACCTGCTTGACGCCGCGAAGATTGACGGCTGCACCGAGTTCCAGACCTACCGCCGGATCGTCCTCCCACTCTCGAAGCCGGTGCTCGCGACGGTCGCGCTCTTCGCCTTCATGGGCTCGTGGAACGACTTCCTGGGGCCGTTGATCTTCCTCTTCGACCAGTCGAAGTACACCGTCTCGCTGGGCCTGGCGATGTTCTCCAGCCAGTATGGCTCATATTGGGGCATGCTAATGGCCGTCAGCACCGTCGTCACCGTCCCGATAATAGTGCTCTTCTTCTTCACCCAGCGGACGTTCATTCAAGGGATCACTCTTACGGGGATTAAGGGATAATAGCTTACCAGCCGTCGGATTAGTGGGTTCCACCCCGAATTGAACCGCGGGGCGGATTCTTGAATCAATCGGGCGCAACGATATACTCGGCCAGTCGCCAGGGCGATCAACGTCCGAAAAAGGACAGAAGAGTCTAGAAGTTCGACGAGAAGTTCGCAGACTCAGCCTTGGAATCAGTGGCTCTTGAGGCTCAGAATATTAAACGCGTATCAGGCAGCATTGACTTGGAGATTACAGTTAGTTCACACTTGGCCAAAGGGGAATGGGATTGACAAGTGGTGACGGGTATGTCCGTGCATTGAACGATACATCACCAGGACACCACTTGACAAATGTGGAAGTGGGAGCGTATCTTGGCAGCCGCCTCACGCTAGGCCTCAATGCGAAAGCTGCTTGGGTTGTAAGGATCTATTGTTCTTGAAAGACAGTCACTGAGGTGGCTGGCATCTCTGATAGAGCGCCCGTCGAGTGGAGTAGTTTCATGACTAGACTGCACAGACTCTCTCCAGACTTCCGAATCATGATCCTCATAGGCCTAGCCCTCTTCATGCCCACGGCCACCTGTTCTCAGCCCTCAGATTCGATCTGTTTCTGCAAGCCGTATACCTGGCTCTTCGGCGAATGGGTTGCACCACCACGCTTGCCGCTGGTGGCTGATATCAACGGCGACAACTATGCGGACCTCATCTATGCTTCGCCGGCAGAAAGGCTCGTTGACATTTCGCTCAGCGGTAAGGGACTCAAGCCCCTGCGTGGCCGGCGGCTCCTGGAAGATCTGCCGCAGACAGTCCTCAGCATGTGCGCATGTTCCAACCAGAAGACAGGTATTATTGCCATATTAGGGGCAGATGGCATGTTGACCCAGGCGCAAAGTGATGCCAGGGGAAGCTGGAAAGCAACCGGTGCGGGCAGGATAGCGGACATCAGAGGAAAGGGTTGGCTGGTGAGTGGCAGCTTTGTGTCCCTAGACGAAACTGACCTTGCCGTTATCGCTCCGTCTGGCGTCGTTCGCCTGGTAGCTTTGGAGACGGGCAAGTCGCATGGCTGGCTGCGGCTGCCCGAAGGAATCATCTCAGCGGCAGCCGGAGACGTTGACGGTGACGGATTTGCGGAATTGGCACTGCAAACAAAGACAAAAGTGACACTATATAGGCTTCGGGAAACCGCTCAGAAAATGCTGTCCCTAGCCAATCCAAAGGGCCAGCAGGCATTGGCGATGGGTGATGTGAACGCCGACGGTAAGGCAGACTTGCTAGCAAATGGCTGTATCCTCCTGGGCCCGGATCTCAAGAAAAAAACCTTTCTTGATGGCTGGGAGGGCTTTCGCAAGCCGGTATTAGCGTTCCTGGCAGATATGAACGATGACAACCTGGCAGATGTAGTGGTTCAACATGAGGGACCGGATTACTATGGAAGCCTTGAGTCTGATTGTGATATCTACCTAACCTATCACAAGAACGACTCGGATTGGGATGACGACGGCTTGGATAATGTGGACGAAGAAAAGCTGGGCACAGATCCAACAAACCGCGACACGGATAATGATGGCTTGCTTGACGGCTGGGAGGTGCATGGCTTTGGAGAAACCGATTTTCCGGCGATGGGCGCCTCGCCTTTGCATAAAGACGTGTTCATCATGAATGTGCCGGCCAACGGAACCTCCTGCAAGGAGATCGAGCGGCAGATGAAGGACGTTGTTGTGCCCTTCTTCGCGAAGCTACCATACAAGAACTTGGACGGTACTCAGGGTTTTGCCATTCATTCTACCGTCACGCCCCCGCTTTCAACAGAACAAACAAATGGCAAGGGTTGGGAGCAACTTGCTGACGAGTTGTTCCCCAGAGACAGCGTCGGGAGTTGGCATTGGATGGAGATATCCGGCATATTCGGAGGCGGCCAGTCCGCCTTACTTGCTGATGTGGGCTCTACCGGCATGGATTCCTGGATTCACGAGCTTGGCCACCAGCTAGGTCTTACTCATTCTGGTAAGTGGAGTGCCAGTTCCCCCACATACTTCAGCTTGATGAACTATGCCTACAGCAGCCAATTCAACGGCAAGCCATCAGACATCCGTTTTAGCACGGGAGAGCTGGCAAGCTTGGTATTGAACGAGCGGCATCTGCAGGAAAGGATTCCATATCCATATGAAAAGCTAAAGTGTCTCTGGGGCAAACCCTATGAATTCCGTGTAAAAGCCCTTAGCCCGAACGAAACCTGGGTTGATTGGAATTGGAACGGTATTCTTGACCTGAGACCGGTCGGGACGGATATCAATTGGTTGGAAGTCACGAATCTGGGCCCGGAGTTCAACCTGAGTGGTAGACCGATAGATGCAAACACGGCCTATCAAGACTATACCGATTTCACGCCGAAGTTGGCGGTATACGATGGGAATCTGTACTGCCTGGTGGTGAGACGGCCACCGCTAGACCCCAAGGCTGCTCGGCCAGGTTTCGGACGGCTGATGATCTCCCGCTACAAGGGCCATCATTCTTTCGAACCCGGGTCGGTGATCGACAACGCCGTGACTGGCGATCCCTCTGCAGTTAGCGATGGTAAGGCCTTATACGTTTTTTATCCAACCGCCAGCGGTGTTGTATATCGCTTTGGGAAGCCGAATGGCCTAAGCGCTCCTATTCTTGTTTCGGAAAGCATAGGCCTGCAGGTGCGAGCCTTTGTTTGGAAGTCAACTGTCTATGCGCTCTTTTACCCTGGTCCTGAGCGAAATATAGTATACCGCTCGGTTAAGGAAAGCATTCTCGGAACTGCGCGAGATCTGGGCATCAAAAGCACGACCCCGCCTGGGATAGCGATAGATACCGTTCATCACGAACTGCTTCTTGGCATCGCCCGGAAGCAAGGGAATCAAGCCTTTCGCTGGCAGTTATGTCGCTATGTTTTGGATGACGAGACTGAGGCTTTTAAACAAGTAGCCTGGGAATGGCTTGGTGGAGAGAAATCCGGCTGGAGTGGCTCCAGCCGTCCTGATCTCATCTTCAACGCTGAGCATGAAAACGGCCCGGAGGGAAGAATCTACTTCATTTGGAGCGATAAGGCCGAACCATCAATTGGAAAGACAAGCACTTTCATCGCCCAGAGTACAGCGTACAGGAGCAAGCACGGCGGCTGGATATTGAAGCGAGTAGATAATAGCTCGTGCTGTTCGAGACTCACCCCGGAGGCCGCCTGGTTCAATGATGACATCGTGCTTGCTCAGACCTATTGCTCAGACTCGGCTCTCACTGATGGAGGCGTATTCCTATGTTACCAGGGCTTGGGGATTAGTGATATAGATATGGCCGACTCCGATGATATCTCGCTAATGGCCAACTATGGAATTCCTCGCTCCATCAATACCTTCACAAATATGCTGCCGTGCAAGTAGATGCTGGCCTTCAGCCAAGAAGCGCTTCTAAAAAAATTCATAATTAATTAATAAGTTTATCATTGACTGCCATGTAGGATGTGTTACGATATACTTGAATAAGCTCAGTGCAGTTGTACTGTCCGATTGCTTTCAGGTTAGACTAGCGGCATTCTAAGGGCTGCAGGAGATTCCTGGGAGAGCTTGTACAGTCCCCCCGCACGTAATTTCTTCCTGACAACCTTTCGCCCGGTGTTGTAGAAGTACTTTTCACAACGGTGAGCGTGGAGGTTTGGGCAATGAGACTCACAGTCTGTTTTGCAGTACTAGCCATTCTAGTATTCTCAGTAGTCGTGCAAACTAGCTCTCAAGCGTCTTCCCTGGCCGAAGCCAGGCAACTTATAGAGGGCAATGATTGTAGCCAGGCGATATCCATGCTGGAGCAGATCGCCGCATCAGACTCAGCGTCTGCGCCAGAGGCCCTTCGGTTGATGGGGGGATGCTGCAAGAAACTACTACAGTGGAGCAAGGCGATTCAGTCTTTCGAACGGTTGCTCACCGATTACCCCGATTCCGTAGCTCCAAACAGAGAAGTGAAGCTTTGGATAATGGACTGCCATCTGGCAAACAACCAGCCCGCCGAGGCTCTTGCGCTGCAAAAAGAGTTGCTGACCGAGTACCCGCAGGATAGCTGGAAATTCCATTATATCCTCGGAAGGCGACATGTATGGATGCAAAACTATCCGCAGGCGATACCGGAACTGGAAAATGCGGTAACACTCGGCGTGAACTCGCAGAGTGATCCCAGCTTCCTTGATGCAAACAGGCGGCTTCTGCACTCCTATGTCGAGGGAAAGCAGTGGACGAAGGCACAGGCTCTTGCTCAAACCCTTCTAGGCAGCCATCCGGAATTGGCATATGAATGGCGGTATGAAATAGGAAGATGCTGGCAGGGAACGGGGGATCATGCCAAGGCAGTCGAGAGCTTGGAAATGGCCGTCCAACTCGCCCCAAAGGATGCCGGCGACCTGAAACCAATCCGAAAAGCCCTGCTGGACAGCTACGATGCGTCTAATAGGGTGGAGAAAGCTATATCCCTGGCCGAGAACATGCTTCGTGACTATCCTAACGAGCCCACTTGGGCCTGGGAGTTGGGTAGCCATTATGTAGACAACAAGCAGTATGATAAGGCAGTGCCTCTCTTCAGGAAAGTGCTAGAATCATCAGGCAGGCGTTGGGAAATCCGGAGTTCACAGCAGTACCTGGCGCGATGTCTGTATAAGCTCGACAAAGGCAATGAAGCGCTGGCAGGTCTGGACGATTATTACAAGAACAAGCCTGAGCTTTGGGATGAATACCTGCTTGCCAAAGCTGTAGCGGCATTCTATGGTTCCGAAGATGATGGATCTTGTGTGCAAATTCTGGAAGGACTTGTTGCCCAGGTTAGTGCTGGCCATAAATCCGATCTCATCCCGACCGCCAGAGAGCTGATGTACAAAGCTCTGCTGAGACAGGGGGAGTGGGATAAGTTGGGCCCGATCCTGGAGCAGATGGCCTCACAGTCGAATGATCCCAACCGACTATGCGAGGCAGGCGAAAGCTATTACAAGGCAGGCATGTATGCGGAAGCGATACAAGTGTATCACCAAGCGCTGCAGGAGACCAAGTTGCCGGACAACATGCGGGCGGTGAGCATGTATGGACTTGCGCTGTGTTACTGGGAGACTGGTCTCAAAGATGATGCAAAACAGTTGATGGAGGAAGTGTCAAAGAAGTATCCCAATACGCACGGTGGTTCGAAAGCAGGAGAGTTGTTGGGTGACTGGTCACAGGTGAAGTAGGCTGTGGCCGTCGGATGCTTGAGTATTATCGTTCATGAGCTTTGGGCCATCATCAGGGAACGGAGACGACAATGAAAACAGGCGGATGTAAATCAAGGTTAGCACTGTGTATGCTGTTGTCGGCGATGCTGTGGAACATCGGTCCTGTGCAAGCACAGAGAGTACGCCTTGACTCGGCACAGCATGCACAGGAGGACGCCTTAGAATCGCCCTTGTTCGAGAACCTGCTGATGCAAGGCATTGAGAAGCTGGAACCCGCAACCGCCCTTGGCCGTCCTCAAGCTCAGGCAAGGCCGATGCATAAGGGCAGTGCCCCTCCGGTATGCTCACAAGGCGATGTTCAGAAAGCATGTCCACATCGTAGTGCACGCCAGGTTGGGAACCCTGTGGCGCTTAGAAGTCCGGATACAACGCCTGTTGCCTCGAGTACCAAAAGCGCTATGCTGAAGAACGCATCGGAAGACGGCGATTCGCCCATGTACTCGGCAGCGCTCGCATCAGCAATTTACAAGCTAGGGCCGGAAGATTCCGCGAGTGCAAACAGTTCCGCCTGGCCGGCTCGGAAGATCTATAATTGCAGTCCCCAGCCGACCAGCAGCGGGTACAACACCTGCAGTGGCAGCGGCACTTGTAATGGTTCCTCCACATGTATCTCGCAAACATGCGGTGGTAGCGGAACCACATGCGATGGTACTTCGACTTGCGATGGTACGTCGACTTGTGGAGGCAGCCTTACCTGTGATGGGAGCAGCACGTGTCATGATGGCAGTACATGTGATGGCTCTAATACATGTAATGGGCAATCTACCTGCATTCAGAACACCTGCAGCAGTGGCACCTCGACCTGCGGCGGTGGGAGTACTTGCGATGGCACCTCGACCTGCGGCGGTTATGCTACTTGCGACGGCACCGCAACCTGCAGTGGCGGTAATACCTGCAACGGAGCTGCCACGTGTTGGACGCAGACCTGTTCCGGGGGCGGCACGTGTGACGGTGGGAGCACCTGCAATGGGGGCGCTACATGCGGTGGACGGGCAACCTGCAAGTCAACGAGCACCTGCAACGATGGTTCTACATGCAATGGCGGCAACACTTGCGAGGGTAACAACACCTGTGTCTCCGTGACCTGCAAGAGTTCCGGCAGTACTTGTTCATCCGGAGCGACATGCAACGGCTCCGGCAGCACTTGTGGAGGTAATGCAACTTGTAACGGAAGTGGGACTTGTAATAACGGCGGGTCTACGTGCGACGGAAGCAACACTTGTGGTGGCAGCCAAACGTGCGACGGCAGCAGTACGTGCCATGGGACTACAACCTGCACGGGGTCGAGCACATGCTTGGCCCAAACCTGCGGGGGCGGCGCGACTTGTGCTGGAGGGTCGACCTGCGATGGTTCGATGACGTGTGGTGGCAGCCTCACCTGTGGCAACAGCAGTACCTGCAATGACGGAAATACCTGTAATGGCGGAAGCACCTGCGACGGGAAAAGCACCTGTGTCAGCATCACTTGCTCGAGCTCCGGAAATACCTGTGGGAATGTATCCACCTGCGATGGCTCGAACACTTGCGGCGGCACTCCTACCTGCGATGGCACTGGGACCTGCGAGGGAGGCAGTACCTGCAAGGGCGAATCCACCTGTGTGTCGCAGACATGCTCTGGTGGCAGTACCTGCGACGGTACCAGTACCTGTAATCACAGCTCAACCTGCGGCGGCTCGGTGACTTGTGGCTCGTCCGTTACATGCGACGGCTCAACCACCTGCACCGGCGAGAGCACGTGCGATGGCAGTGCCACATGTGTGAGAGTAACCTGTGAGAGTGGCGGCTCTACATGCGACGGCACCAGCACCTGCAATGGTACCAACACATGTGGTGGCAGTAAGACTTGCGGCGGTACTGCGACTTGCCAAAGCGGCGCAACCTGCGACGGCACGAACACCTGTGATGCCGGCAACACCTGTGCAGGTGGAAACACCTGCGGCGGCGGAAGCACGTGCGATGATACCTCCACATGCGCCCGCGGATGTGGCAGGATCGTTGGAAATGTAAGCGGTTCGTCTGGCGCTATCGAAGGAGCCAACGTTGTTGCGAGCGGGCCTGGTTCGGGGAGCGATCAGACCGACGAGAATGGAGGTTACGAGACAGAAGACCTGCCGGTGGGAACCTATAGCGTAACGGCGTCGGCGACAGGATATGTCAGCAAAACGGAATCCGATATCAGCGTACAACGAGGGGAGTCGACCACGGTTGATTTCGATCTGCTCCTCGACGTGGATCTCTCCCTCACCTCTTCCAAGAATATAATAATGACCGGCGGAGTACAGACCGACGTTCATCAATGCACGATAACTGCCACGGTATCCCCTGTGGTCTCTGGAGACGTCACCTTCTCAATCGCCGGTTCGACGGGATACTATACCCCTGCGCACCTGTCCCAGACAAGCGTGGCTCTTGATTCTAACGGGCAAGCACGGACTGTCCTGACATCCAGCGATCTGGAAGAGACCATCACAGTAAGAGCTAGTCTTGAAGGGCAAGAGCAAACAATCGATATATACCAAGACACAAGTAGTATGTCCATATGGTTTGAGCCCGACGAGGTAGTCGCTGATGGTCAGTCCACAATGGCTATGATCACAAAGGTCTTGCAGTACACCACTGGAACAGAGGTCCCAGGACACTCCATGGGCTTTGTCATCATAGAAGTTCGCGATGAATACGGGAATCTGGTGAACGAATCGGAGTGGAGCGACTATGGCACATTGCTGTCATCTCAGAGTACCACTGACTCAAATGGGATTGCGACTACCATGCTGCAAGCTGGTACTATAGGCGGCGTTATCACAATCGAAGTCTCGGACTATAATGACTGGGTGCCATAGCTGGAAGGAGCTTAGTCCCCAGCCCGCTATCCATTAAGAATAGACACTGATTCGGAGGGAATGCCATGAAGAAGGTCATCTTGACGTCGTCGTTGTTAGCACTTATGGTACTATCTTCCTCTGTCGTTTGGGCACAACAGCCTAGTGAGGGCCGATCTACACCTATTCTGCCCAATGTGAACGATACATCCGCTGTTCTGAATCACATGCAGGCTCTTCTTGACAGGGGGCTTAATGATCGAGAGTGGCCTGTCGGCATGAGACGTCAGGATATAGTCGTCTGGGATCTGACGCTGAAGTGCGCCTATTCAGAACAAACAGGATTGGTCCGCTTGGTAGCACAGCCCGATGATGTTAGTCCGGAGATTGGCCGAGTTCCTCGGGAAGATGTGAGCGTCCAGGGAACGAAGGCGGATTTGTCAACCGACAGCGGGACACCCCCTCTGACAATGTCTAGTCCAGCAACTTATGGACCCTACAGGCTCGTTAAGTCGCTTGATAATGGCTACACGAAAGTCTATGCTTACATCACTCTTCCTGGTTCATCTGATCTAGCCGGATTGGATGGAGTAGATTCCTACGGAGTCGCATGCAATGAAGGCGCATTTAACTACTTTGGCTTGGCAAACGGAAGCTATGACATGGAGTGTGGGCTATGTACTCAGCACCATATGGTTGACGATCCAGCCTATAATGATGCAGGAAGATGGTATATCTATCGTTCGCATAATCCCGGTGGTTCCCCGCCGTGGTTGAATCTGCATATTCCATCTGGGGGCTTTGCTCCCGGATCGAGGGTCTTCATGAAGATGTGGGTCCCCGCTGACGATGAGGTAAAAGTGTATTATGCTTGTGACGGTTACAGTGTGGGCGAGATCTACTACAATTGGATGACTGGGCCAAAGGCCAATGGCAGTGGCAATAGATTTCGTAGGGTGACGTCGATGATCGTTGGCGGTACGGCCAAGTCGATGAACAATGCATGGGATGACATCTACATACACAATAGTTCAGGAGATCATCTCTGGACATCGGACGACACAGCCCAAGTGGCGCACGGATTTGCCAATTGGGTAACACCCCATGACCAAGTGGTTAGATACGATGAGACAGTCAGCATCAAGGTTCCGTCTGTCAGAGGGCAGGGCCAAAGGAAATAGCTGGGGAGGACCAATAGAATGAGAATACCGTCCGCCGAGCATCGCAGGAGGTACAGCCATATTCTCATTGTCATTCTTCTTGTAACAGCGCTTTGGCTACCTGTATCCATAGAATCACTTGCGACTGCACAAGAGAGTACTGAAATGGTCGTGGTCAGAGGCACAGCCGTCACCCTCGATGGAACACCAGTCAAGAATGTGAATGGAAGGACAATGGCCGTATCGGGAAAGGAAGGCCCTATGTGGGCGTCAGACAAGGCGGGCAAATTCGTCATACATCTGCCGCCGGGCACATACAAGTTGTGGACTCTGGGCGCTAAGTCGAAGGCCGTGACACTCGTCGTACCAAAGGGCAAATCCTCTGTTTCCGTGAAAGTCATCGCAAAAAAGATAGGGGATCGCTTGCCGCTCAAGTTTGTGAGCCCTGACGGCAAACCCGTGGCCAATGCTCGCATGGGAGCAGGACTCAGAGCTGGGAATGGTGCCTGGGGAGGTGGCCCTTCGCATACAGATGCATCCGGCATCATGACGGAGGTCCTGGAGTATGATGCCCCAGTAAGTTTCTTCTTTGCTGCACCGGGGATCGGATATGCCAGACTGGATATTGAGGATGATCAGACATTGTTTTCCGAGACACCAATCGTCGTGCAACTCCAGTCGGGTCCGTATGTCTCAGGGCGCGTAAAGGCGAAATCAACCGGTATGCCCCTGGGAGGAGTCAAGATCTATCCTGATAGAGTCTATAGAAAAGGCGATCCCTGGCATGCCTGGAACATGCAGTTTGGCTTCGATAGTATTCCATATACAGTCAATGAACCTATGTCGGCTACTTCCCGTGACGGCGATGGTACTTTCAGACTCGGGCCGCTGCCTCCCGGTGACTTTGAATTGCAGTTCGGCATTGTGGATATAGGCGATGTACCATACGAGTCTCGGAACTTAGGTATCTGGGTTGACAGCTTTGCAGTAAACGTCGCCGAAAACCAGGATATCAACGGTCTCGAAGTTGCCTATCCTCTAAAGCAGCCGGCGTACAGCTTAGGTGGGCAGGTCTTCTCGAAGGACAAATCGAAGCCGCTGGCTTCCGCCGAGGTGGAGATCAGTGTCGAGACGGCATATCCACCCGGTAAGGAGCCCGAGCACTGGTATGTATGGGAACCGGTCGTGCGGACCGTTGTCACAGATGTGCAGGGCAACTATAAGCTATATCCGATCGGTTCTGGCAAATACAAGCTGCAGGCAAAATGGAACAAGCTATACGCTAAGCAGGACATAACCATACACGCCGACATCTCCGGCATTGACTTTACTCTGCGTTAGTCTGCCAATCAAAGGGGTCAGGCAGAGCAAGAGTCCGTCGGTGGACAGGAGATCAGACTACCGCAATGACTAGAGCTGTGAGCGCCTCTACCTTCCTTATCGCAATGGCGTTTTCTGCAGAGATCCTGGGCTATCATGCGCGACCTTTCAACACTCTCCTTTGCCTTATCTTCATCGCACTCTTCCTGCGACCGTATGTCTCCCGAGACATGATTGCTGGCTTCCGAGGTCGTTGGCCGGCCTGGTTGCTTGCAGCCAGTGCCATTGTCGGCCTGTTCCGTGCGACCGACTGGATTGGCATACTGTTCATCTCCCTCCTGGTTGGGGGCATCAGGTTATTGCGGTTGGATGATAAGCAAGATTCCGGCGACCTCGTGGTATACCAGACCACAGCGTTCGTCTATGGTATATTCCTCTGGTTCTGGCGCGAGACGGCGATAGGATGGTATGTGCTTGACGATATAGTGCGAGCGCTCATGTGGGTGACACATCATCTTAGGCTAAACGCGACCCTGGGGCCGACGGCATCGGGTATACCTGTAATCGCGCTCCTTTTCACCTATGGCATGGCAAACACATTGCGGGCATCGGAGTCTCGCTTACGGACCATGCTTAGGCTCTCCGCTTTGCTGCTGGCAGTAGAGATCGTATTCATTGCAATCTATGCCGCCGCGGGCACGGCGCTATCGATGAGCCTTGTACAGCAGCGAACTCAGGGGCCAGTTGCCCTGTGGTCGCCATTCGGCATTCTGCGGTATGTTTATCCAAACAACATGCAGTGGATTATCTTCCTGCTGAGCTTGGCGGCTACACTAGCCTGCACTCGCAAGCTTTCACAATCAAGCACCGATAGAAAGGTCTGGACGCCTCAACGATGGGCGGTGGTTGCCGGGGCGAGCGCAGTTGTCATCGGTGCTGCGCTCATCGGATATATCCCGCCACGGCCTGCCGCCCGCGGAGAGATATTGATCCACGATGTGGGTTACCTTGACTTCCGCATGCCCGTGTTCGGATCGTATGGCGACAAGAGCGGAGGAATGTTCGGCCGCCTGCCCTCGTTCCTGGAGGCGAGCGGCTATGAGGTAAGGCGTGCTCCCGCCTCACAAGAGACTCTCCGAAATGCAAAGGTCCTGGTGGTTATTAATCTCATGGAGAAATTCGACCCCCCCACGAAGCAGGCAATATGGGACTTCGTGAGGCGGGGCGGTAGTCTGCTGGTGCTCGGGGATCATACAGGTACAACCAGTATTCGGGATCCCTTCAATGACTTGCTCAAACCGGTAAACATCCGGTTCAACTTCGATGCGGCTAAGGCGTTTCTCGATGGCTGGTTGTGGGCTTATTTGCTTCCCAGGCATGCCATGACTATGGGTATGGATGATACCATCAATGAGATCGAGATTTGGGTCGGGGCCTCCTTGTCAATGGCTCCTCCGGCTCGCCCTCTTATCATCGGCAGTTACGGCTTCTCTGATCCGGGGGACATGGCAAACCCACAGCGAGGCAATCTTGGCAACCTGCTGTTCGATCCAGGTGAGAGGCTGGGTGACATTCCGCTGGCTGCAGAGTGCCGATACGGGAGGGGCGAGGTTGTAGTATTCGGCGATACCTCTTCGGTGCAAAACGGTGCACTGGTATACAGCCACCAGTTTGTTGAGAACATGTTCGCCTGGCTGGCTAGTCCACAGTGGCCATGGGCCGCCCAATCAAGAGGCTGTGCGGCCGCACTGCTTATTCTCGCCGGCTTGGTTCTGCTTGGAACGCGAGCGCAGGTTTTCTCCTGGCCGACGGTTGCCGCATCGGTCTTCCTGCTTGGATGGGCCTTAGGAGCCGTGCCTGCTATGTTATTCCGAGCGCCGAGCATTGCCCACGACAACATCGCCTGGATAGATGCTTCGCATCTCGAGCGATTCAGTCTGAATAGCTGGGTTGACGACGGGTTCGGCGGTCTGACGTACAACCTGATGCGGGACGGCTACTCGCCCCTGCTAATGAAAGACTGGAGCCCTCGTGAACTGAAACGAGGGACACTGCTCTTCCTGATCGGTCCCAGCAAGCCATTCTCGAGATCCGATGTGAGAGCGATTCGTCGATTCGTGGAAGACGGCGGACACCTGATACTAGCCGCCGGATGGGAGGATCTGTCCGGTTCCATGGAGCTTTGGCAGGAGTTTGGTTTGCAGGTTGAGCAGAGACCGCTGGGTCGTGTGTTAGTGAAACAGCCAGGTGGAAACGTGCGCTTGCATAAAGGATGGTCCATCGAGGTGATGCATAGCGACCCTGAAGTCCTGTGTAGCCCGTGGGGTTATCCCGCCATAGTGCAACTGCAGGTTGGTAAGGGTAGTGTGGTGGGCATTGCTGATACCCAGTTCCTACTCGACTGTAACCTGGAGGGTATGGAACGGTACTACCCTGAGAATATTGAATTCTTGCGAAAGCTTCTATCTCGCCTGAGACCCGCAAGGCACGACGCCCGGCATTCACCAGCGGGGAAGGCCGTCAATGATGTCTAAGACTAGTACTCGCCAGGACCGCGCAACTCAACCCGCACAGCCTAAGCCTAATGTATTGGCGTCCACGGTCTTGGTATGGCTGGCCCTCTTGTCTCTCGTCGTCGGCTGGCTATGCATCACGCCCATCTACTCGCCTCCCCATTGGTCGGCGGTCATCTTCTTCATCTTGGCCGCTGCCTTTCTTACGGTCTTCTTTCGGCAGATTGATGTTTCTCCTGTCCCATGGATGTATCTGATCGTACTGCTTCCTCTCGGGTTCTCTGCCTTTCTCATTCCCTGGCCGTATAATATGGGATCCCTATTCCTTTCGGCCTCCCTGGTTCTCATTGGGTTGGGTCTAAGAAGCCACATGCTTCGTCGTGTAGCGCTCGCCTTGGGCGTAAGCGGACTTGTGATGCTCCTTTTGTCAGCAGTGCAGCCGGTCTTCTTCAAGATCTTTGCCAACTACCACGGAGCTTCCTGGGACGCGAGAGCTGTGCAATTGATTCTAAACAGCATAGGCGCGAGAGTCAGCATAGATGGAAGCGTTCTCCATCTGCAAACGTTTGAAGGGCTCAAACCGATAAATGTTACTTGGGAAGCGCTCGGGTTCTATGCAGTTGCAAACCTAGCGATCGCTGGCATGGCACTCCTATTCATCCTCAGGGTCGGCTGGGCACGCTGGATGGCCTTCATTGCAATCCTGGCACTCTATCCGATAATAAGGTACCCGGTACTGCTGTTGATATACGAGGAGACTGATCGGACTGACCTTTGGTGGGCATCATGGGTTACCATTCTCACACTTGTGCCGCTATCTCTGCTACTTGGACGATTTGTTACACGAGACCTGCATACCCCGGAGCATCTGGATTGGCCTCAGCTTGATCTTGGACGTGGTGCCCTCAGGCTCATTCTGGCAAGCACCATTGTCGCCGTCTGCGTCGTGGGATTGTTCTGTTTTCAAGACCCCGGGATTCGTAAACCCGGACGGGTACTTATTGATGAAGCTCACAGCAACTGGGAGCGGACTACTCGCAAGTATGACACAAAATGGTATAGCCAGGCCTCTGGATACAACTACTTCTGCATGGCCGACTACCTGGGTCATTTCTATCGGGTTGATCGGGCCAACATGAGAATAACCCCTGATCTACTCTCCCTTTATGATATTCTCATTCTGAAAACACTAACAAAGCCGCTTCAACCAGATGAGATAGACGCTATTACGGATTTTGTGCGGACCGGGGGTGGCCTTTGGCTGGTTGGGGACCATACTAACGTCTTCGGCATAAGTGCCCATGTGAACCCACTCGCACAACGCTTTGGCATGTATTATAAGTATGATGCGACCTACGACTTGACTAATGGCGGACTTAGTATCTACAGGCCTTCAACCATGCTGCCCCATCCAACCATACAGCACATGCCTCAAGTGTTTCTCTTCGGCACTTCCTGTAGCATGAGTGCCAGTCTTTGGTCAGACTATCCGATCATAGGCTATAGTCTGCGAAGTCTGCGCGCGGATTATGCCCAGGAGAACTTCTTCCCTGAGAACAAGCCTACTCTCGACCAGGAGTTCGGCCTGTTTCCTCAACAGGTTGCGATACGATATGGGCACGGTAGAGTGGTGGCATTTACCGATAGCACCGTTTTTTCAAATTTCTGGTTCTATATGCCAGGCAAGTCAGAGCTATGCCTAGGTACCATTAACTGGCTGGACCATAGCAATAGATGGGGCTTTGTCCGCTGGTTATTGGGTGTCTTGGCCCTCGGAGTTCTTTGGCTAAGCGTGCGCTGGTTAAGCCACATGAACCCCATGGCCGCTATCATATATATGCTGGTCGGCGCTCTGCTGGGTGTGCCGGTGGGAGTCAGAGCGTTTGCTGCCATGAATCGTGCCGCTTATCCCCTGCCTATTCCGCACACGCCACTCCCCAGGATTGCCTTTGAAAGACGACACTGCAATTACACTTTGCCGAGTGAGGCGCTGAATTCGTCAATGGCGCTTGAGAATCACTACCACACGTTCTTTGTCTGGACGCAGCGGCTGGGATATATGCCGGCCAGCATCGGGTCGCTGGAGGACTCGCTAGCCAACACACGGCTGCTGGTGCTGCTCAACCCCAATAAGTCTTTCTCAGCACGGGAATTATCGTCAATGAAGCGGTATCTTCAGCAGGGCGGAAGAATCCTGGTGCTGGATGGAACTCACAACGCAGAATCTACAGCTAACCAATTGCTGGAGGAGTATGGCATCAGCATTGGAACATCGTCACTCCCACAATCCTTCATATTCGATCATACCGGTAAGAGAATTGCAGCAATCGAGCTCCCTCGTCCGGTTCAGGGAGGGAAGCCGGTTCTGACAATGGCATTTGGCAAGCCGTTCGTCACCACTACCCAGGTAGGAAAGGGAATTATTGCCGTCATGGGAAGCTCGCACTTGTTCACTGATCGTACGATGGGAGTCACAAGCACCGTCCCGAATGCATATCAATCGGGAGTGTATGAGTTGGAATTCTGGTTGTTTCAGAACTTGATGCAAGGTCCATCTGACCCAAACCTGTGGAGCTTGCCGAAACCCATGGCAAATCCACCAGAGGAGGTCAACAGCTAGGAAAGGCTTGGCAAGCAGGCGATAGGTAGTTACAGTGCATTGCTGCTACACAATTCTATGGCACCCTAAAGGAGGCAACGAATGAAAGTAAGCAAGCTGGCGTTTCTCTCTCTCTCGATTCTGTTCTTGTGTATGACCTGTTTTGTCTGGGGCGCGGATGATGCCACACTCTGGGATCAGGCCCAGGCCAAGTACCAATCTGGTGACCTATCCGAGGCAGCTGATCTGTTGAGCCAGTTGCTGGACCAGTTCCCTTCCTCCCCGAAGGCCCCTCCGGCCCAACTGCAACTAGCACGCATTAAACTGAAGCAAACCCCTGAGGATACTCAGGGACTGCTCACCGCCTTCAACCTGGTCAAGACCAAGTATCCCTCAAGCCCTGAAGTGGCGGACGCCAGCGTTCACATCGGCTACCTTCATTCCAGGACGGACGCAACCCAGGCCATCAAGGACTTCAAGGATTTCCTGGCAACCTACCAGGGCCACGATCAATGTGCGCGCGTAACCCGAGCGCTCGGTGGTTTGTATCTCCGCAATCTGGACTTGGACAACGCAGAAAAAACCTTCGATAGCGTCAAGAGCATCAAAGGCGCATCTCCGGACCTCGTGGACGAATCTACCATGCAAAGCGGCTTTGTGAAGATAATGAGATACTACCACTCTAAGGATAGGTCACAGCTAGAGACTGCCGTAGACATTCTTAGCAAGGTTACCGCATCCTCCAGCAAAGACGTTCAGGCCCGGGCCCAGCTAGGCGCCGCCGAGGCTACACTCCTGTTAGGGCAGGTTGAGGAAGCAGGTGACAAATACGAGGCCGCTGTCCAGGCCTGCGGCGATCAGCCCTACTATCGTGGCATTGCCTTGTATGGGGCGGCTCTCTCTTCTGAGGAGGCTGGGAAGATCGAGCAGGCGGCCGATGGTTATGCGGCTCTACTTAAGATGCTTTCGGGATCGTCTATCGCCGAGAAGGACGCCGCATGGCAGAAGGTATGTCTGTCTAGCATAGGAGACAGGGCTCAGGTTGCCGTGAAGAGGGACGGTACCTGGAAACGCTTTCCCGGCGGAGCCACAATCCAAGAGTCGGTCATCCACCAAGGCAGGTGTCTCTATCTCATGGGGCGATTCGATGATGCGATCAAAGTGTTGTCCGAGCTTGAAGCATACACGACGAATTCCTGGGCTAAGACGCGGGCGACAAGACTCAAACAGCGGTGTCAGAACGCCAAAGGAGGGCCCCAGCGATGAAAAGAGTCATTGGTTTGACAAGCTGCCTGCTATGGTTATTGGTGTCATCTGCCTGGTGCCTTGCTCCCGTTCCAGAGTGGCCGCCATCGGGACCAGCTTGCAGTTTCTGTCAGCCGGTTGATTTCGATGCAGACGCCGGCACCGTAGGTTGGGCACTGGAGCAGGCGGACGGCAGTCTTTCCTCGGCCTTGAATGGCAAGATTGTGACCGCCAACTTTGACAGCTTCTTCTATGTAGAAGAGCCCGACCGGTCGGCCGGGATCCGAGTTAACGCAACGACCGCGCTGAGTCCGGGGGATATAGTGAACATTTCCTTTGGCATGCTTGGTTGCACTACCGAAGGGACAGTTAGAGTTGAGAGATATATCAGCAATCCCACTTATTCCTCCAGTTCCGGCACACAGCTTGCGCCATTGGCTATGAATGGTTTCGCCCTCGGCGGAGGAAACCTTGCTGTTGACGACCGGACGCCCGGCATATCTTATTACCTGCGGTCAGTAGGCCTCACACATGGTGACGGTCCGTACAACAAAGGTCTTCTCATCAGGACCTGGGGTCGGATTTCGTATATCAACTCAGTAGACAACTGGTTCTACATTGACGACGGTTCGGGGATCATTGACGACACCTCCCAAACCCAGCGGTTTGGCATCAGAGTGGAAGCTCCCTCTGCAACAGGTTTGACGGTTGGTGACTACGTGATCGTCACCGGGATTAACAGCAGCTTTCGAAATGATTACGATAGGATTGTTGTTAAGATTTTGGCTCGTCAGGCAAGTGACGTCGTGGATGTGACCACGACACACTCAGAGTATGTCCAGTCGCTTTCCTCCCCACCGGGTACGATCGCTAACCCGGACCCGGAGCAGACAAGTTGGAACCTGGTTTCTGTCCCCGGGGTCCCCTACTGGAACAGCTCTGCCAACCCAACCGCCGAATCGGTATTCAACACTGTCAAGCCGGCCTGCGGCCCTGCACAACAGTTGTATACACACCTTTTCCGCTGGGACACGACCCCCCCACAAGATAACTTCAGCTATGTTCCCTATTGTGACGTAACCAATCCATTTTACGCCTGGTTCGGCCCAATCTATTCAGATCAGGGGTATTGGATTAAGAGCGAGCATACCCAGAACGGCGTAAACATTTCCTACCAGGCGTTGACGGGCTCTGGCTGTCCGATCGGGTCCACAGACGCTTACATCAAGCTGCCTTACGCCGCTACCCAAGAAGACCAGTGCGGCGGCCTAACCATGATCGGCTACCCATTCACGACTGCCCAACCATACGGAGATCTGCTTGTCACGGATGGGTCCAAGACACTTCCCATAGCAGACGCCATCGCAAACTGCTGGTTGGAAGCGGAAGGCTGCTGGTGGGATAATACGACAGCCACTCGAAAGAGCGTAGGGTTGCCCGGTTCTGGTGTGGACGCAACCTCTCTCGAGCCCTGGCGAGGATACTTCATCCGGTCATATAAGCCTCGACTGGCGCTGATCATCCCCTATCCGGTAAGCAACCCGTTGCACGATAGTACACCTCCCGTGGTTACGATAACCCGACCGTCTACCGCGGAGATACACAGAGCAGGAACGGTAGCTGTTCAGCTTGCAGGAACCGCCACAGATGAGTCAGGGGTTTCCTGGGTCCAGGTTGGATTTGCAGCGACAGATGACCCAATAGAAAGCGTCACTACGTGGTATACCGCAGACTATAACGGCGCAACCAGTGTCTGGACGTATGACTGGCTAAGCCCTGCTACAGGGAGAATCTGGGTCAAAGCGACCGACTTTGCCGGAAACACTGGCACGACATTGCCGTATTCGACCTTCAAGGACGTAACCTTGTATACTATCGCTTCTGGAGGAGTGATCCATGTCACCCAGAGTGGCGGTGGAACTCATTCGGGCCTCGATTGGCCTAATGCGATGTCGTCGGTGCAGACCGCGCTCAATACAGCAGGAGCACAAGAGGTCTGGGTTGCCCAGGGTACCTACACGGGGAACTTCGCTCTTGTGACCGATGTGGGTCTCTATGGAGGTTTTGCGGGCAGTGAATCCTTCAGAGAGCAAAGGAACTGGACAACAAACGTCACGACGCTTGATGGAGATCACTCTGGAACGGTGGTCACCATGCCCTTCGATGCCAGTGAAGACACGATTATAGACGGCTTCACTATTACGCACGGTCAGGCATATTTCGGGGCTGGGATATACTGCGGGAGTGGATCGCCAACCATTTCCAACAACCTGATAACGGGTAACGGCATAGACAGCGGTGGTAGGGGAGCCGGCATTTACTGTTACGATTCATCGCCATTGATTATGGACAACGCGATTCGTCTAAACTCTTTTCTCCAGGGCGAGGTCAGCTATGGAGGCGGTGTTTACTGCGAACATTGCCCCAATGTATCTGTTGTCCATAACGTTATTGATCATAATGAGGCAGGGGCAGGCGCTGGCGTGTGTTTCTGTTTCATAGAAGCAGCAGGCTTCATATCGTATAACACAATTGCTTCCAATGACGCGTTTACTCAAGAGGGCGGAGATTGGGGACAAGGACTAGGGGGCGGGATCCTCACCTATAGCTCGGTCGTGTCCATTCAAAACAATATCATCTCCGACAACTGGGCCAACAACTTGGGCGGTGGAATATACGCTCTTGAAGCGGTGCCCCCTGATGAGCGTCCTGTGAGTCAAACAATCATCACAAACAATCAAATCGATAACAACTACGCTCAGATTTCCTCTTGTGGCATTTACTGCGACACGTATTGCCTCGTGGCAAGCAACACTATTGTCGAGAACAGCTCTATTGTGCAGGGAGGTTCGCCTTTCGCAGTAGATCTAAATCTCTGGAGCTACTCTGATTGCAGTGGACAGGCGTTCAACAACATAATCGCCTTTAACCACTCAGGCGGGCTCAGAGCAAATGACAATGTAACGATCCAGAAGAACGATGTCTATGAGAACGATGGGCCTCCATATGCAGGAGGGGTCAAGTCGGATAATGACATCCAACCTGTTGACCCTGGGTTTGCAGAGATGGCAGTCCGGAACTATCACCTCCAGCCCAACTCGGGATGTGTTGACACCGGATTGTATGCTCCTCAACCCGACTACATAGACTTAGACGGTGAATCGCGTTGGGTCCCAGATTTTGATATCGGCGCAGATGAAAACCATGATTGTGAATGGTATAAACTCACCCTTTCTTCAGACGAACCCGGGCTGATGAACCAACTCGTAACGGTCACAGCGAACGTGGAGAACTGTCAAGACGAGAATGTTGGCGATGTCATTGTCTACTTTAGCGTCTCAGATGGGACCATCACGCAAGTCAACGGAATTCCCTTGCAGCCGGGAATCACTGTCGCTACGGGAAAGACCGATTCCAATGGAAATGCGACTATTAAGGTCACACGGCCCACAGCCGGAGAGGTAACCGTCACTGCCAAGGTTATCAGCTCATGCGGGATTGGCAGCGTAACCAGATTGATTCCGGTTGGTTTGAACGTCAAGGTGGGTTTCATCAGCGATTTGTGTGTCGATGGTTCTGAGGGAATTAGAACATATATAAACGATTTCCTTTCTCACCTCAGCACTGTGTATCCTTGGGTTGATTATGACACCATTGCAAGCGCAGATCTGACTACGCCGGGTATCCTGGATCAGTTCAATACCATATTCCTCGCCATGCCTATGATCACCCTTAGCCAAGAGCAATGTGACGGGCTGAGTGACTTTGTGGACTCAAGACGAGACAAGCGTATTGTGCTTATTGGCAACTCCAACCCATCATGGGCCGACTACAATGGCAGGCTCAATACCATAGCTGATTATCTTGGGATTGGTTCTGAGTTTGCCTACGGAGGGTTCGGGTACGATAACGGCGGTCAGGCATGCAACGTAGAAGACGATCACTACCTAATGGATGGTGTGGATTATGTATGGGATTATGGTACGAGCCCATTCCCGTGGGGCTGGGAATACTACGCACAGCCTTTGGCTTACGTACACGAGATTCCTGCTTATCCCTGGATAGTCGCCGAAGACACGGATGATGCGGGAAGTTGGGTACTTATCCATGATTGCGATATGTTGATTCCCGCGTACCAAGCCGGAGACAAGAACCTGAGATTTGTGTACAACCTGTGTACCGTTTTCCCACCATAGGGAGGAAAGGAGTCCTGGGAGAACAGGCTGGTGATGACCTGACCATCACAAGATCAGCCCTCGCCCTATATAGGCGAGGGCTGATCCTTGTCAGCAGTCCTGAGGAAAGAACGGTCACTGTCGTCTGCGCAGCCTTCCTGACCGTCTCGCATTCAGAGTTCTTGCGGGCAGATGAAAGAGATGAAGATCGGCCCCGTCCGGGTGAATGGCCACTTTCCCCACGAGTAGTCGGAGAGGCTCGCGCTTCTCATCATACTGGAGCTTGTCCCAAACATCTCCCGTAATTCCTGATGGTCTCTTACTTGATCCAGGCTGTCTTCCGGTCCGGTCTCTTTGCCGGCTTTCGATTCAAGCTCTTCTAGCCGTCCGGCAAGTTTCTCCCCTTCCGCTATAAGCCGACCGTTATGCCGCTTGAATTGAGCCTCGTCTATCATTGGCCTGTCTAGGCGATCTGCCTATTCCTGAAACAACTGATCCAGTTCCCGACATCTCGTCCTTGATGGATGTGTCTTCATTCTTCAACCGCTCCTGTGCGGTTGCCAGCGCCGATTCAAACACCTTAGGATCATTTGCCAATTCGAGTATCTCGGCAGCTACCGCCTCCTCCAATGTATCGCCTCTATGGTAGGTGCCAGGGCAATATATGTCATCCGAATAGTCATTTGGGGGGTGGCGAAACGCATAGTAAATCTGCTGGCACTGAGAGTTCCGGTACTTGGCCTTCTGTCCAACCATTGCTCGGTGGCACTTACCACACCTGACAAATCTTGAGAGAAGATGCGGACTGGCCTTCGATCGCGGAGCCTGCTTCCGCCTGCTAGCCACTATTGCTTTTGTGCGTTCCCATGTCTCTTCATCGATCAGCAGATCATGGCTTCCCTGAACCAGCTCATCTCCAGCAACGAGCAAACCAACGTATGCGGGATTCTGCGGCAACTCCCATAGTTTGGCCTGATGCCACTGACCCGATCCTGGCTTACCCGATTCCCGAAAGACGCCTTGACTATTCAAGACCCGAGCGATCTTCATCATGCCCCACTTGTCCTCGGCAAACCATCCAAAAATCGCCGAACTATCTCCGCCTGCTCGGATATGTGCTCGTCAAGATCGATTTCCTTGGCCTTGGCAGAGGAAACCAGTTCCTGGTACCCGGGTCGGTTTTGTATCCTTGCCGCTGGCGACATCTTTGCGCAACTTGACTATGTGCCAGTCCCTTAGCTTGGCTTGATCCCGGGCTTTCTTTTCCTGGTTCTCAAGGCTATAATGGTCGTCGGTTGGCTGTTCTTCAGTCGAGACCCGACAATAGTAGAACGCACGCATGCTAAATTGCCTCACAAATGAGCATCGGCATTATGTGTAGTTTGTCAAACTTTAGCGGAATCAAGGGGTGAATCTCCCCCCCCACAACTTGGTGCTGTTCCTGCTCAGCGATTATGTCCGCTAGTTGCTCAGGGATTTTGTCCTCCGTGCGACCGGTGACTTACTCATCAAACCGCCGCCGGTCCGAACATCTAGACCCTCTGCCTTGCGGATGATGTCCTGCGACTCTTGTCCGGCGTGGGTTGCATTTGCCTCGGCTGAAGCACCTCTTTTGGAGGACGCGCCTGAACTAGTCTGTACTGAAGTCTTCGCTTCTCGTTGTAGAGGAAGACCTCTCCCTCTGGTGTCGAGTGAACATGGATCTTCAGCCCGGCGAGAACCAACTCCTCGGGCAGTATCTGCAGTGTTTTCCCCTCGGGCAAGCCGTAGCTTATGGCGCTGTGGCGCAGCAGCATGATGTAACCGGCAAGGTCTTCGGTGGGGCGGAAGACGGCATGCACGAGCTTCCCGGTGGCATCATCGACAGCTCCTATCAGGCAGATGCGAGCGTCCTAGCCCATTAGCCAGCAGTAAGGACTGCCGTCTATCTGAAGCATCATCCCTTCCAAGGGGCTCTCCAGGCGTCGCATTCGTCTGGTCCTGTGCTTCCGATTCCCTCGGGCAATCACCTTCTTATCCACCAGCAGGCGGTCAAGTGTAGACCTACCGATAGCGATGCCCTCACGCTCGAGCAGCATCTCATGAAGATGGCAGGTATTCAGTCCATGGTAGCTGCCGCCATCAGAGGCAACTTCTATGATCTTGCCCGCGATATCCCCAGCCGTCTTGTTCTTGGGGATACTGCCGGCATTGCCGTGGATCAGAGAGACAAGTCCCTCCTGGGCAAACGCCTTGACGACACGCCTTACCTGGCGAGGACTCAATTCAAGTAGCCCCGCCGCCTGGCCTGTGCTGATGACTCCTGCCGATAGCTTTCCGATCAATTCTGCTCTCCGCTGCTGCTTGTTGCTCAAGGTAACACTCTCCATGCATACGGTCTATCGCATGTGACATAATCGCTGAGCAGTTAACTAGGACATTTTCCCTGAGCAGTGACACTTCGCAACTTGGTGCTTGACAAGCAATCCGCTAAGTGCTATAGTCACTTGGCCCTCGTGGCAGCATGTGGAGGTGTTATCGGATGGTTCACGTTGACCCCAAGGCCGAGATCAGCCCGGCTACAGCAGCTATCGTAGTCTTTGTGGTCCTCGCTCTTGCCGGCCTGTCCGTTTGGTACTGCGTTTTCCGCTAGGTCTGGTGGTCGGTTGATTTCCCCGTAGCACCTTCAGCTCCGCTTCGCATATAGCTCGAATCATAATACAGGACACAGGTAACTGTGCCCTTTTTTACTGTTCGTTCAGGAGGTATCAGAATGCAGACTCTCCAGATCATCGCCATTCTCGCCATTGCCGGCATCCTTGCCACTCACGTTCAAGCGGATACAACCCTCGCCAAGAACGGCAAGTCGCCCTACGTAATCGTCGTCTCGAAGGATGCCTCGCCCTCCGAGAAGCACGCCGCACACGAGCTTGCCCAGTACATCGCTCAGATCTCCGGCGTCGAACTGCCTGTCATCATAGATAGAGTGCCGGCTTCGCAGAGAATGGTCCTGGTCGGCGACAGCCAAACCCTGCGCTCCCTCAAGCCCGGGATAGACTTCGAAGCCCTCGGCGACGAGGGGTTCGCCATCAAGACGGTCGGCCCTCATCTCGTCATCGCGGGAGGACGGCTCAGGGGCACGATGTACGGCGTCTACACCTTCCTGGAGGACCTCGGCTGCCGATGGTATTCCAGCAAGGTGACCTCCATCCCGAAGAAGCCGACCATCACCCTCCCGCCGCTGAATATCGTCCAGAAGCCCGACTTCGAGTATCGCGAGCCGTTCTATACCGATGCCTTCGATGCCGATTGGGCCGCCCGAAATAAGTGCAATAGCAACAGCGCCAGGCTCGATGCAGATCGCGGCGGGAAGGTGAGCTATGGTAAGTTCGTTCATACCTTCGCCGAGCTGTTCCCGCCCGCGAAGTATTACAGGGACCACCCCGAGTATTTCTCGCTCGTAGACGGCAAGCGGCAGGATGGCTATGCCCAGATCTGCATGAGCAATCCCGAGGTGCTGAGGATCGCCACCGATACGGTCATGCAGTGGATAGCAGAGAATCCCGATGCCAGGATATTCTCCGTGTCGCAGAATGACGCTGGCCTCAATTGCCAGTGCGACGTGTGCAAGGCCATAGATGCCGAGGAAGGCAGCCCCTCCGGCCTGCTCCTGCGATTCGTGAATGCCGTCGCTGAAGAAGTCGAGAAGAAGTACCCGAATGTGCTGATTGACACTCTCGCCTACCAGTGGACCGAGAAGCCGCCGAAGATCACCAAGCCGAGAGCGAACGTGCGAGTCCGCCTCTGCCCAATCGGCGCATGCGAGTTTCACGACTACGAGACCTGCCCGAATAACAAGAGCATTGTTGACAATCTGCGGGAATGGAATAAAGTCACGGACAACCTGTACATCTGGCACTACAACACCGACTTCGGCCATTACATGATGCCCTGGCCCGACTTGGACGAGCTGGGCACGAGCATCCCGCTATACAAGCGCTCGGGCGTGAAGGGGATGTTCACCCAGGGCAATTACTCAGCGGGCGGCGGCGGATGGATGGACGAGCTGAAGGCATACATGATCGCCAAGATGCTCTGGAACACGAAGGTTGATCAGAAGACCGTCATCGCCGAGTTCCTGAACGGCTACTACGGCAAGGCCGGTGCCGCGGGAGCGAGCATCCCGGACCGTCGGGACAAGCCGATCGGGCAATTCCTCGATCTGCTCCAGAACAAGGTAAAAACCGGCAACATCCACGGCGGGATCTACATTGACATCTACGCGCCGTATATGACGAACGAGGTCATTGCCGAGGGCCGGCGCCTCTTCGATGAAGCCCAGAAGCTCGCGGACGGGCCCGAGGTCTTGGAGCGGGTGAAGCACGCCCGGCTGTCGGTGGATTACGTCCCCCTCATGCGCGAGGCGCTCGCCATGGGCGCGAACGGCACTCCTGAGCAGAAGGCGGCCACCCTCAAGAAGCTGGAGGCCTTCATCGCCGAGTGCAAAGCCGACGGCATCACAAACCTCGACGAAGGCCGAAAAATAGACCAGACCTTCGAGGCCTATGCCAAGAACCTGAGGTGATTCCCTCTCCCCCTATGGAGGGGGAGAGGGTTAGGGTGAAGGGCTATCTCGCCCTCACTACGTCTGATCCTTCGATCCGCTCGCCATCGGTGAGCCGCCCACGAAGGATAGCGGTCGAGATCCCCGGCTGGATGCCGGTATCCCCGCACCGGAAATGGAGCACCAGGTCGGTGAACCCGTCGGAGTTCGCATCCTGGAAATGCCCCTGCTTGTGGACTTCGCATGCGTTCCCCGGCCCGAACGTCACGCTCTTGGCGTCTATGCTCCTTGCGTCAAACTCGGCATTCCCCAGGACTGCCACTGTGATCAGCCGGTTCGGCTGGAGATTGATGGCATTCGAATCATTGCCTGGCATGATATCAACTGTCACCGGCAGAGGCCCATACTCATAAGCCCCGATGTCGGTCACCGCAAGGCCGTCCCAGTTCCCGTCAATCGGCCTGAGGACGCCAAGGATATCGGTCTCCGGCGCACCATCATTCGTTCCGGCATCCACGCACGGCGAATCCCACCTAAGCCGATAATCCCCCGCCGCCAGGTCCCTGAACATCGGATCGAGCGAGATATTGCCGCTGGTCCCCGTGGGATCGGTGGGAAAGCCATCGTATTGATACGCATCGTTTTCGAAGGAATCGTTGTTCTCGAAGGCAAGGGGTGTTTGGTAGCAGCAGATGCCTGCATTATTGAAGGCAACCAGGTTGTTCCTAACGATGGCATTTGGAGATGCTATCTCAATTGCTCCACTAGGGTAAGTCGCAAGCAGGCAAGTGTTCCCGACCACCGTATTATTCACGACTACGGGTGCGTCTCCATACCAGCACTTGATGGCAGAGCCCGTATAGCTGGTGGCATTGTTGGCGATGAGATTATTAGTAATAATCGGTGACGAAGAGATACAGTACATCCCATATGTGCCAGCTTGACTGACATTGCCTACTATTCGGTTGCCCGTGATTACGGGGGCCGATTGCGAGCAATAGATCGCCATCCTCCCATTACTTATGGTGTTTCCGGCAATAGTTGGTGATGACTGCTCTATCCAGATTGTGGGGGTCGGGTAATTTGTATTGCCGGTCACCACGTTATTGAGGATCAGTGGCGCTGCTGAGTAGTTACAGCCAATGGCTGGGCCGTAATCGGGACCTATTATATTGTTGCTGACAGTCGGCGATCCTCCCCAGCAGTAGACTCCACTACCTTCGTTGGTAATAGTGAAGCCATCAACCTGAGTGGCGCTTGTTATTCCGGATGAAGAACTGAGGACGTACCATGCCCCACCGCCATCGAGCACCGTCACAAATGCCCTGCGGTCTCGTTCCTCCCCGACTCCCGAGTAGCCGCCGAGGAGCTTGATCCCATCCTTGAGGGTAATGCTTTCCACGTAGGTACCTGCCGCCACCCGGACCTCGTCGCCTGAGACTGCGGCATTTGCCCCCGCCTGGACGGTATGGAATGCCGTATCCCAAGACTGCCCTTGGTCGGGGGACGGGGAATTCCACTTCACGTAGATCGTTCCTGCGGCTGCGGTAGAAGCGAAAAAGAAAAGAATAAATGCACACATCGCGGCCGCCAGGAGGTTATCTAAGCGCTTCATTTCAAATCCCTCCCATAGTTTTTGTCTGCCTTATTACTACTTTCCCATAAATGAACCTACCACCCCCTTCGAGTATGAACCGACGTCCTGAAAATGAAAGAATGAATGAAGATCAGTCCGCCTGTCCTACTTCCTCGGACGATATGCGTGCCTTGATTGTTCCAGCCACTTATTTAGAACCGGATGTATGCTTGGACTCGGCTAATAGTGAATAGAGTGTGAAAAGATAGCTAAATCTTGTTGTCACCTATTGACAAATCTGGTGGTAGGCGTAAAATGCTATGGGGACAAGGAAGTCCACGCCCCATGGTTCTCGGTTCTACGTTCAGCATTCACGGTCCGACACGTCCGATCAGTCCGACAAGTCTGACCAAAATCAACCTGTAATCCGTAATCAGCAATCCCAGTTGAAAAGGGGGTGGTCTATGTAATCTCTCGCAGGGTCTTTTGTAAGGCTTTTGCAGTCAAATTACTAAGGGAGGTTTTTGCAAGTGAAAAAGGTAATGCTGTTCTTGATCTTGATGTTATGTTTCTCCGTGGTCGCATCCGCCCACTTCAGTGGGGTCAAGCTCTGCATTGACCCCGGGCACGGCGGCTCTGACCCCGGCGCGGTGGGCAACGGTCTCTATGAGAAGACCATCAACCTGGATATTAGTCTCAGGGCACGAGGCCTCTTCCAGCAGGAGGCTGCGACCGTTGTCATGACTAGGACGACCGACGTCTATGTGTCACTCCAGGGACGCTGTGATATCGCCAATAACAATGGCTGCACTGACTTCGAGTGCTCACATTGCAATGCGTTCGATGGATCAGCGTACGGCACAGAGACGTTCTGCTACAGTGGAGGGAGTGCCAACTCGTATGATCTTAGGAATAAGATCAACCCCGAGATGGTCAGCCACATGCAGACCTACAATCGAGGGGTGAAGACCGCCAGCTTCTACGTTCTGGTCAACACCAACATGCCGGCGATCCTCTGTGAGGTCGCTTTCATTGACAATGCCGGAGATGCCGCGAAGCTCGCCAGCGCCACCTGGAGACAGGAAGCCGCCAGGGCCTATCTCCACGGCACTCAGAGCCACTATGGCATTACACCGCACGATCCGAGCGCAGTGACCATCATCTTGGACAACACCTCCGGATCGTTCTATGCATCGGGCAACTGGGCAACCGGTACTTCATCTAGCGACAAGTACGGCACCAACTATCGCTGGAGGAGCACCCAGGCGGTGAGCGATCGTGCAAGCTGGACGCCGAACATCCCCAGCTCAGGCAGCTATGCGGTCTATGCCTGGTGGCCGCAGGGAGCGAACAGATCCCCGTCCGCGCCTTACCAGATCACGCGCAGCGGCGGCACGACAACCGTGTATAAGAACCAGCAGACGAACGGCGGTAAGTGGAACTTGCTGGGTACCTACAGCTTCGGCACGGGTACCGGCTTCCCCACCTATCTGTCCTGCTGGACCGGCACCGGCTATGTCGTGATGGCTGACGCAATAAAGTGGGTTAAGCAGTAAACGCTACTCTTGGTTCTAGGTTCACCGTTCCCGATCCGGGAACGGTGAACCATGAACCAGGGATGAGGAACGAGGGGTTGTAACATGAAGCATCTTTCACGCATACTTCTGCTTGTACTCATACTCCTACTCGCCCTGCCGCTTTGGGCTCAGCGCGTCGAGCTCCTTATTGACGAGGGCGCTGCAGTCAGGAATCCGCCCGAAAGCCTGGAGCTCCAATACAAGTTTGAGGATAAGGAAATCCGCCGATATGACGTTACCATCACCGGAAGCGGCGTGATCAAACTTCCGACTCAATCCGATTACGCCAAGGTGGAGAGCCGCACGACTCTTACATTTGTCCAGCATGCGAAGTCTCAGGATCTCACTACCGGGGTCTGGAAAATGGAATGGGATGTGATAAACGGCCAGATGATCATTCCCGAGTTCGGCAGCATGGAGATCACCGTTCCGCCCATAGACCTCGAGATGGATAAATATGGGCATGTCAGCAATATCAAAGGGCTGGACGACCTTGGGGTCACGCCGGGATTGACTCAGGGGAAGCTCCTGGCGGACATAACCAACCAACTCAAGTCTACCGGGTTTCCCTCTCACCCCATCAAGGTCGGCGACAAGTGGGAAGATAAGTTCACTGTGGAGCTCCCGGATCAGAAACCGATCCCCGTCGCGAGCACCTCCGACTTCATGGAATTCGAACGTGTCAATAACTTCGATTGCGCGAAGATTCATACCACCTATGAAATACCCTTCACTCTTAAGATGAAGCCGGAAACCGAGCCCAAGCCGGCTCAGGGGGCCGGCGACTTAGCCAAACCGACTTCGGCAAGCCCAGTGGAGGACAAGCCTTCAGTCATAAGCGGCACGGAGAAGGGGGAGTTTTGGACCCACTTTGCTTACAAAGAGGGGAAGATCATCCAATCCTTTGGGACGATCGAGCTTGTGGCAGACATTACAAAGGGCGAACCGTCAAAAGACGTGAAGCCGGCCGCCGAGAAGGAGCCTGCCCCCGACCCTGCTCTTGGCGAGCCTCCTCCCAAACCGCCTAGTCACGACCTTGAGGTTAAGTACCAGACCGTCTCCAAGTTCAACGCTCAGAAGCCACGCTTCTATGGGGAGGAAAACCAATGAAGCAGCTCATGCTCTTACTCATACTCATACTCTTACTCACGAGTCTGCCGGCTGCCGCCGTCCAACTAGGCGAACCGACTCCCGTCCCGGTACAGGGCGCGTACATGTCCCCCATATGGCGTCCGGACGGCCAAGGATTGGCGCTCGCCGGCCCCGGTTATCGGGGGCTGTACTTCACCGACCTCGCCGGCAACGCGTCGGTTATCTCTGACGCTTCAAAGGCCGGTTGGAAGTTCGCCTGGGGGCCGGATGGCGAGCTTGCCTATCGAGTCCAGCAAGAGGATGGCTCGGGGATGGCACTCATGGTCACTGGCAAGGATGGCTCGGTCAAGCAGGTCAGCCCGTTCCTAAACGAGATCTATCCGGCAACTTGGGACAAGGATGGACTCACTTACCGATCGGGTGACGAGCTCATCACGGTTGATAAGGATGGGAATATCAAAAAGGTCCGCAGTCTCTCGCAGGGCAGGGGACTCCTTTCGAAAATCGCGAGCGTTTCCGCATCGCTCACGCTGGGCCACATCACGGGCACAACCTTCGCCGCATTCGGCTCGCTTTTGTCATCCGAGGAGGCGAGGCAGAAGGCAGGCAAAGGCGTCTTCGTAGATCCTGATAATCAAATTTGGGTTGTTGACGAGAAGGGCAACAAGAAGAAGCTGATTGACGTTGCAGAAGAACATGGTTATTTCAACCCCATCGAATCGCCGGATGGGAAGTATGCGGTCAGCGGACTAAGCGGCAATCTCTATGTCGCCGATCCAAATGGCGGAGAGCCGGTTGATCTCGGGGTTGGCTCTAATCCTACCTGGTCGCCGGATGGAAGGTATCTTATCTTCCAGAGGTCAACGGACGACGGCCACAACATAACCTCCTCTGACCTATGGTACTGCAACGCCGACGGCACTGGGATGACGCAACTCACCGACACGGCGGGCAATGAGACCTCGCCTTCCTGGTCGCCCGATGGATCATCCGTAGCATACGTGATAGATGGAGTCGTATACGTCGCGCCGGTGGAGTAGGGAGGCCGGCTACTCGGCTTTCTCGGTGATCATGGTGGGGTTATAGCCGTCGTCGGTCAGATCCTTCGCCAGCTTCTTGGCGCCATCCTGGGTCTTATATCCGCCGAGCTGCACGCGGTACAGAGTATTCCCTTCGCGCCGCACGGCCTTGATATCCGGATGATACCCTCGGCTCTTGAGGTCTTCGGCGAGGTTCTCTGCGTTCGCCCTGCTGGCGAACGTCCCGGCCTGAACCCGATACACCTGATCCGACGGCGTCACCGAATGAGTGGTCTCGGTTGGTGCGCGAGGCTTCTCGATGTTGGTCGTCTCTTGGTGGGGGGGACTTGTTTTCGGAGGCTTCACCGTTTCCGCAGGTTTCTCCACCGGCCTTGGCGCAGGCTTCTTCGCAGGCTGTGAATCATTGCTCTTCGGCTCCAGGGTGATCGTCAGGCTGTTCCCGTCTTGCTTCACGCCTTCATCGCCGGATGTCGTCTGATCCTCTGCGGTAGACTGCTGCTGGCCTTGCTCGGTGATCTGTATGTCCAGAGGCTGCTGCTCTTCCTGGGGCTGAGTCTGCTGCTCCGCATTCCGGTGGGCGGGAGGATTGTACACGGTCTGAGGGCCGGGTTTCTGCGGCATGTGCGACCTGACCATCGGGCCGATGCAGAACAACCCCAGCAGGAAGAAAACCCCCGCGAGCGCGAGAAAGCCGATGACCCCCAGCGCCGTCATCTGTCTCCCGATCTTGTTTTCACTCCGACGAGCTTGATTCCGCATCACTGCCTCCGATTTCAGTTTAAGCACTTGGTCAACCTTTGTCAATCCTCATTGCCGTCTGGGAATGCCTGAAACCCGCTCGTGTGGGCGGGCGTAAGACTAGATAGCAGTGATCGCTCTGGATTCCGGAGGTGCATAAAATGAAAACTATCACCAGATTCCTTTGCTTTGTGATCTTGATCTCGATCCCCGCGGCCTTGCTCGCCGCCCCGAAATACGACTACGGGTCGAGGGACTCCTACTACGATCGTCCGACCGATAGGAGTGGCGTCACCATCTCAGGCTCGGTGAAGACAACCGACAAGCACGGTCGTACGATTCAATTGACAATCGGGAGTAGGACCGAAAAGCTTCGACTGGCCGACGGCTTCCGAGTCTATTCCGGCAGCCGCACGATAGACATTGACGATCTCAGAAAAGGCGACTACGTCCGCATCGAGGGCTATCGCGAGAAGAGCAATCAGTTCATCGCTCTGACGATCTACGCCGGCTCCAATGACAGCCGCCGATATGACGACCGTCGGTATGAGGCCTCCATCCGCGTGAGAGTGGTAAGGGATACCTCGGTTTTCAACCGAACTCTGAGAGTGACCGCTCTTGATGGAGGCAGGTACAATGACACCTTCGACCTGGATGTCGCGAAGGATGCCCGAGTGACCCGGCGTGGACGAAGCATTTCGGTCCATGAGATCAGAAGCGGCGACATCGTAGACGCCTCGGGGTACTGGCAGGGCTCGGATTTCATCGCCCGCGTTGTCGAGGTGAGTGAGGGCTACTCGCCCTGGCAGGGAGATAACCGGGGTAGAGACTACCGGACCATCGAGGGAGTAGTCCAGGACGGCATAGACTACCGCAACATGAAGTTCACGTTGGACAATGGACCGGATAAGTTCAAGGTCTATGCGGAGAGCGCTCGAGTAGTCAGGAATGGGAACACGGTTGATTTCCGAGATCTTCGGCGAGACCAGGTAGTGACAATCAGCGGCAGGCTCGACGGTCACACTCTCTACGCCGAACATGTGGACATATCCGGTTACACAAACCGACGGTATTAGGACCAAACACTGATAGGGCGCCAAACACTGTTAGGGCGGGGGTTGAACCCCCGCCTTGGTGTTTTGCGGCCTCAAAGATCCAGCACCACATCAGTCATGCAATCGTACCAATGGTAGTACTCCACGCCATTGAAAACGATGCGCTGGTTACCCGATTCCCTTAGACGTTCCACCGCTCCGGGAGTCTGATACGGGCCGCGTACATTTGCGCTGGACCATTCAGGAAGGGCATTGTACCTGCGCCAGAGCACGGTTCGCCCGGCCTGATTGACATATGCCTCCACCAGTACCCCGCCTCCCGATGCTTCAAATGCTCTGAGGCATCTCCATGTTCTCTCTCCCACGGTGACATCATAAGCGCCCACAGGAGAGAGAGTACGCTCTGTCAGATCGGCGAACTCTTCCTCACCGAGCCGCCGCACCAGCGCCTGCCTTGCTGGGTAGCGCGGATACGTATGCGCTCCCCAGTCCCAGTCGGGATCAGTCGAGAGTATCATTCGGTCCTCATTGGACTTAACCACGCCTACCAGGATGATCTGATCATCCGTCACCGTCCAGTAAGACAACCCGTAGCAGGTTGGATCATCTATCGGGGGCTCGATGCTCATGACCTCGTAGCACTCCTGGCCTGCTACCTGGGTCACGCCAAGCACCTTGCCTGACCAGACATCGGTCAGAGCACGCTCAGGGTAATCGTAATTGGCGGTCACTGCTTCCCCATCCGATTTGAGGGGGACGAAATTCCAGTGCGCCTCCCTGAAATCAGGGTCGGGCAGAGGGCCGTCTGCCTCAACGATCAGCATATCCGGCTGAGTCTTCGGCAGAATCTGAAGCGCATTGAGCAGTTCGCTCAGCTTTGCCGGCGGCACCAATTCCTGTACTGCACGCTTTAACATAGATAGCAACTCCTTTCGCAGCGATCTTCTTGCTTCGGTGAGACGAGCGCGAACGGTACCGGATGCCACCCCCAGGATCTCTGCTGCTTCCCTGCTGGTATAGCCGTCCACATAGTAAAGCAGCAGTGGCTCACGCAGCCGTGGTGGAAGCTCATTCAATGCATCACGAACCTCGGAGGCAGCGCCGTCCTCCGACGTTCCCTGTAACTCCAGCGTCCCGTCGATCTGAACTTCCCGGGCCCGGGATCTGAGTCGTGTCAGGGCTGCATTCCTTGCTATGGCGTATGCCCAGCTCTTGAAATTGCAGTCCTCGCGGAATGAGTTGAGGTTGGCGAAGATGTGGTATATCGCTTCCTGAGTGATATCCTCCGCCTCATCGCGCGACCTAAGAACCGAATATGCGGCAGCGTACATCAAGCGCCGGTTTCGCTCTACGAGTTTGGCGAATGCTTGCTTATCCGCTTCGTTCCTTGCTGCCTGGATTAGTCTTAGATCCTCATTCATCGTCGCTCACCACTTAATATACACCCGAAAAGCCCAAATTGCTGGATTTGTACTGAAGGTAGAGCATTCTACCCCAGCTCGAAGTATATCATAAGTCGGTCGCATCAAAGGAATCCCTCAACTTTTTCGCGAACTAATGCGTCAGAACAAGTGGGAGGGGCCTCATGGCAAGAATGGATGTCGGCAACGGGATTCAACCGGCCTGGGAGAACATGGTCAGGGTCCTGTTCAGGCCGTTCTTGCTGAGAAAATGGCTCTCGCTGGGATTCATATCGCTCATTGCATACGGCCTCAGCGGTGGGGGCGGTGGCTTCAACGTCCCCGGAAACTATGGCGGCAACCAGCATCCGAACTGGCCCGGCCATAATCCCTGGCCCGAGATTATGCATTTCTTGCCCCTGATCATTCTCGGATTTATTGTCCTCATTGCCATCGGCTTGCTTGTCTCATGGATCGGATCTGTTCTTCACTTCATTTATGTGGACAATCTCGTTCGCAACTCCGGGGCAATCTCCGAGCCCTGGGGCAGGCTTCGCAGCCAGGGAACTTCCTACTTCCTCTGGAGGCTGGCCTTTGGATTGATCTACATGCTCATGCTGCTGGTCGTCATAGGCACGCCCCTGATTTGGGCGTTTGCCATCGCCCGAGGCGGGGATACTGCATTCAAGGTGCTGGCAGTCGTGTGGGCAATAATGGCTGGAGTACCCCTCATCGTCGCCGCCGCCATCGTTGACTTATTCGTCCGCGACTTCGTGACCACGGTCATGTATGCCAGGGGTGTCCGGGTGATGGAGGCATGGGGCATTGCCTGGCCCATCATCAAGGAGAACGCCGGGCAAATCGCGCTCTATATTCTCATCCTCATCGCTGTGGCCATCGTAATAGGCATCTTCGGACTTGTAGTCGCCCTGCTTTGCATGCTGGTAGTCGGCATTCCGGTTGGGATTCTGGCGGCTGTCGTAATTCTCGCCGGGAAGGCGATGGGATTGACCTGGACCGTGCCGGTGATAGCGGTCGCGGCGACCTTTGGGTGCATAGTTCTTGTCGGGTGGGTCTATCTCGCCCAATGCGCCATCCAGCCTGCACTGGCCTTCCGACGGTCATACGCTCTGGTAGTCATGGGCCAAGCCGACCCCTCTCTGGCAACGATTGGGCAGCAAGGTTGAGTGGTTATGGGTTTTGGGTTATAGGGTCTAGAACCTAAAACCCATAACCCATAACCTCAGATCTCCGCCAGCGCTCCCGCATGCGACGGATCAAACTCCAGGGCCTTGCTGAACTCCGCCTGCGCCTCGGCCTTCAGGTTCTTGATCAGAAGAAGCCGACCGAGCCGATAATGCGCATCAGCCGATGTAGGATCCTGCACGATCGCCTCTCTCAAGATGTAGATAGCCCCATCCATGCCGCCGGAGTAGATCGCCGAGTCCAGAGCTATCTTGCCCTGCGCGGACACATCCGGGCCACCCGATGGTCGAGCCGCCTTCCAGGGCATTGGCGGCGTCGGCGCCCAAGTCTGGAACACCTTCTGCCTCAGCGCGAGGGCCATCCTGGCACGGGCGCTGCTTCTGCCCGGGCCGCTCGGAGCGAATCCTCCTCTGCCGGTATTGCCGGCAAACCCGGCCCTGTTCGGGGCGCGTCTGCCAGCGTTGCTTCTGTTGAAGTTACCTCCTGGGAAGTTGCCCCTCTCGAAGTTACGAGGGTCGAAGTTGACCCTGCTGACGTTGGTTAGGCTGTAGCGCCCGGTGCCGTTGAAGGCGAACCCACAAGTGCCGTCAGTGCCACGAGTTCGGCTTTCATTGACCTGCGCCGCATAATCGTCCGGCGGCTGAACGCTCATTCCGTTGTATGCATGCCTGTCGTGCTTCCATCGCACCATGCCGTCCGTCATCTCGCGGAACGCTACCTGCTGCTGAGGGCTGGTCTCGCGCTTGTAGTTCATGGGGAATACGGCGTCAATGATCCCTTCCCTGGTCCAGCGCTCCCAGTCCTGAAGCAGCGAGAAGTATGGGTGGCTCTTGGTGAAGTCCATGGGGAGCGGGCCCTCGGGATGATTGCCTACCACCGAAGCGGTCACCCTCACCCAGGGTTTCGTCGCCTGAACGCCCTCATAGACTTGGCGAACCAGGTCCGTCACCCGGTCGCGCCGCCATTGACACCAGACAGGATCATCCACCTTCGGCTTTCCCGTGCGACCGGTTTCCTTATTGAACCTGGCGACGGCCAGATCCGAGTATCCGAAGGTCGGGTCCCAATAGCGGCAGTAGTCGAAGTGCACTCCATCTACGTCATACTTCCTCACCACTTCCAGATAGGTGTTGCAGATGTACTCCTGGGCCTCGCGGATGCCGGGATCCAGGCCATAGTTGTTCGACTTGTCCAGCCTGCCGTCGATTGTCTTGTTCACCCACTCCGGATGCTTGTTGAACACGTGGTTCGGGTCCTTCGGCGGAGTGTCGCCCACCCAGATCTTGTACGTGTTCAGCCAGGCATGGACCTCCAGCCCCTGAGCATGCGCCTTTTCGATAATGTAGGCCAGCGGATCCCAATCCGCAGGCTGCCCCTCCAGGTCTTCCGCTCGAGGCTCGGTGTCCGACTTGTAGAACGCATCGCCGGTCTTCCGCACCTGAATAACTATCGCGTTCAGGTTCGCAAGCTTCGCATGAGCAATGAGCCTGTCAATCCCCTGAGGTGTGCAGATGTCGGCGCTGCTGCCATAGGACGACACCCACATCGCCCGAAACTCCGGCTTGTCCTGAGCGGTCGCAAATGTGCCCGCGATCAGCAAGCAGCAGACTAGAAACAAAGGAAACGCACGCTTGAAAAACATAGAAACCTCCCTGTATAACCTACTGTGACGGATAACTCACCGCCATGTTCAACTCTCACCCTCACTCTTACTCTCACTCCCCTACTTCCCTATCTTTTCCAGCTCAGCCTGCGCTCCCGCATGAACCGCATCCAACTGGAGCGTCTCCTTGAACTCGGCTTCCGCCTCAGCCTTCATTCCCTTCCTTAGATAGCACCTTCCCAGCCGGAAGTGCGCCTCGGTGAAGTTCTCGTCCTGCTGAATGGCGCTCTTCAGGAGGTCAATCGCCTTGTCCAGCCCCTTGTCATTCGAGGCATAGCTGATAGCCTTGTCGAAAAGCTCCTGAGGCCCTTCAGGCTTAGCCAGGCTGCCGGATTCACGCTTCGGCTTCCAGGGCATGTCCGGCACCGGCGCCCATTTGGCGAATACGGTATCCTTCAAGGAATCCGCCAGCCGCCCTCGTGAATCCGACCGATTGAACGCAAATCCCAGAACACCATCCGCTCCACGCTTCCGGCTCGCCGTGATCTGGACTATCAGGTTATGCGCCCCGCTGATCAAGATGCCGTTGTACACATGCCTGCCGTGCCTCCAGCGGACCATGCCCTCTATCCAGTCGCGGAACAGCTTGGCGGCCTTGGGGTCGGTCTCGGATTTGTAGTTCATCGGCATGACCGCGTCAACGATCCCTTCCTTCAGCCAGCTCTCCCAATCCTGAAGGAGCATGTTGTACGGATGAGATTTCTTGAAATCCTGAGGGCACGGCTGGCTGCACACGACGGACGCCGTGACCTTCACCCAGGGCTTGGTCTCCTTAGCGCCCTCATAGACCCGCCGCACAAGCGCAGTCACCTGGTCACGTCGCCACTGACACCACTTGGGGTCGGATGGCGTGGGCGTTGTCTTGCTGCCGGTCTCCTGCTTGTACCTCCACACGGCCAAATCGCTGTATCCGAAGGTCGGGTCCCAATATCGCACGTAATCGAAGTGAATCCCGTCCACGTCATACTTCTTCACGACCTCCATGTAGACATTGTAGAGATAGTCCTGAACCGGCTTCGCGCCCGGATCCAGGGCATACTGACGGCTCTTGTCTCGTTGGCCCTTGTTATTCTTATTGACCCACTCAGGGTGTTTGCTAAAGGCATGATTGGGATTTTTCGGAGGAGGACCGTCCGCCCAAATCTTGTATGTGTTGATCCAGGCATGGACCTCCAGCCCCTGAGCATGGGCTTTCTCGATGACATATGCCAGAGGATCAAAATCGGGCAGGGTGAGGTTCTCCGCCCGGGGCTCGTAGGACGAATCATAAAGCGCGTCGCCCGTCTTGCGGACCTGCACTAAGAGGGCATTCAGGTTTGCCCGCTTCGCATCGGCGATCAGTTGGTCAATGCCCTGCGGCGTCACCATATCCGCGTTCGGGCCGTAAGATGAAACCCACATTGCCCGAAACTCGGGCTTCTCCTGGGCAACGGCCGAAGTGCCGAGCGCCATGAGGAAGATCGGGAGCAGGGTAAGCGCATACTTGAAAAACATGAGTACCTCCGAGTGTAACTGGTGATGGTAAGTTATCCGCCCCGGAGTCCGACTCCTGCAATGAAAAAGGGCCGGAATCCCTCTGGCCCCCAATACTCCACCACTCCGCTACTCCAATACTCCGGTTGGCTCGCAGAACCTAGTAAAAGTACGTGTTGCGTGCAAGACGAAAACCGCCTATAATATAGCCAATCCTTAGCTGTGGAGAGCGATTTGAAAACAAGATCAGGCCGGGTACTCATACCCGTCATTATTCTGGCGGTTCTCGTGCTGGCGGTCGGTATGGGGACGGACAGCTCGTTCGCCAAGAGCTTCAAGCCCTGCAAGCTGGTGATCCTTTTCTCCGGCGACGACCTCGGCAACATTAAGCCCTGTGGGTGACACAGCGAAGCAGACCTCGGCGGGGTCTCCAGACGTGCTACTTTCCTGAAGGGCGTTCGCGATGCGGGCGATGACGTAGTCCTGGTGGATATCGGCGACATCGTCCAGGGCGCGGACCAATACGCGAAAATCAAGGCCGATTTCTATAGCAAGGCCCTGTCTCTGATGAAGTACGACGCGGTCGGAGTGGGAGAGACCGAGCTCCGATATTTCAGCGAGAGTCATACCGACAAGCTATACGGCGACGTTCCCCTTATCTGCGCGAATGTCACCACCGACTCGAAGAAGCTTTTTGCCTCGAAGCCCTACATTGTGAGGCAGACCTCCTCAGGGCTCAAGGTAGGGATCATCGCAGTACTCGGCAACCAGGTTGTCTATCCCGCGATCCAGCAGCAGGCGGGCATGACCGTAACTCCTCCTGAGGAGATGCTTGCAAAGCAAGTTGCAAAAGTGCGGAAGAAAGCCGACCTGGTCATTCTCCTCAGCCACGCCGGGGAGCAGTCAAGGAAGTTCGCAGACATTCCGGGCATTGATATCATCCTGAGCGGCCACTCGGGCGGCGCATCTATGGAAGCTCCCGAGAAGATAGGCGATGCGCTTTATATGATCACCAAGAGCAGCGGCAAGTATATCGGCAAGCTCGTTCTGGATATCGGCGCCGACAAGAAGATCACCGGATTCGCGGGCGAATACGTGCCGCTGGGCAAGAGCTATCAGGACGACCCCGAAATGGCCACACTGGTTACAGACCAGGATAAGGCATTGGAGGTCTACTATGCCGCCATGCGCGCTCAAGTGTCACGACCGAGTCCCGGGCAACCTAACGCGCCTCATGCTCCTCAGCCGTTCGTGAGCGCGAACAAGTGCCGTGAATGTCATGCGAGCGAGCATGCCTCCTGGTCGAATACCGGTCATGCCCGGGCATTCGAGGCGTTGCGCAAGGACAATCGGCAGACCGACCCTGATTGCGTGAGTTGCCATACCACCGGTTTCAAGGCGAAGGGCGGCTTCACATCCGAGATTGTCACTCCTCTTCTGAAGGGAGTCCAGTGCGAAGCATGCCACGGGCCGGGGGTCATCCATTCCAGGAAGCCCGCGAAGGGATATGGCCTGGTTCTCGAATCAGCGTGCCTTCAATGCCATGACAGGGCCAATAGCCCTACTTTCGACCGCAAGATGTACATGGCAAAGATTGCTCACAAAAAAGAGGCGTCTCAGTAGGAGAGAGGTATGGGAGTCTGGGAGTGTGGAAGTGCGTGAGTGGCCCCCATACGCCCATACCCCCACACTCCCACACAGCCAAAGAGTTGGAACCACTCCGCCGCGTATTACGTTTCCATCTATGGGAGTTCACGATGAGACTGCGTTTCCTAAACAGATGCTGGTTGCTCGCCCTCGTGCTTCTGATCGCCCTTCCGGCGTTGGCCGCGAATTTCGAGCAGGAGATCAGTGCCGGCAAGAAGGCGTCCGAGGAGGTCGCGAAGGAATCCAAGTTCATTGACGACGCCGCCCTCCTCGATCGAGTCCGCACGGTCGGCAGCGCCATCGCAAAGGTAGCGTCTGAGACGGAGATCAAGGCGACCTACGGCCAGCCGACCCTCGCCAAGTTCGATTACTCGTTCAAGATCATTGACGACAAGGATGCGAACGCCTTCGCACTCCCCGGCGGGTTCGTCTATGTGAACAAGGGCCTGCTCGATTACGTGCAGTCGGACGACGAGCTCGCCGGAGTCCTGGCTCACGAGATCGCGCACGTGGCGCATCATCATGGGATGCAGCTCCTGAAAGCTGAACAAAAGCAACTTACCGCCATGGCGCTGGCGATCATCGTGGGCGCGAGCGTGGGAGTGGACTCCAGCACCATCGGGGACCTCGCTCAGGCGATGGCCCTCGTCAGGATCGCCAAGCTAAACTCCTACGGCCAGGACGCCGAGGTCGACGCCGATCGGACCGCTGTGGACTACCTCGCGGCCACGAAGTATAACCCGGTAGGCATGCTCACGTTCATGGAGCGATATGCCCGGGACGAGATCAGGAAGCCGGGCATGGACTACGGCATATTCGCCACTCATCCGCCCTCCACCGAGCGCGCGAAATGGATAATAGACGAGATCGAGAAGCGCGATATCCCCATCAACCGCCGCCTCGTCACTACTTACATGAAAGTCGAGGTCAAGCCGGTCCCTGATTCGACGGCCTCATCGGTCTGGATCGGCGACATCGAGATCATGCGCATGGCGGACTCCGGTGGTGAGAAAGCATCGGCCCGGTCTCAGCACATGGCCGACAAGCTGGGGAACCTGCTCCTCGCTGGGGCAGGGCTTCGTGATGTGAAGATCGGCGGCGGAAGCCAATACGTCACCATCATGGATCAGGTCCTGATCTCCCCAACCATGGACGACGCCGAGCTTGCCGGTACCTCCGTCGCGGACGTGGTGAACTCCACCGCCACCGCCATCCGCAAAGCCCTCCTCCAGGAATTCCTCAACAGCAAGTACTAGGGGGTCCGGAGCGCGTATGCCGGCCGGTCCGATTCACTCTCAGCGGCTGCCGGTGAAGTGATCGTGATCATGCCAGATATAGTGAAGATGAGGATGCTCATGGATTCGATCTTTGTGCCGATGCACATGTTCATGGATGAGATTGGCCGCCAGCAGCAGATCAAGATCCGATAGAGCATCCGCTATCGGCACGTCGCACAGGAGACCGTGATCCTCTGAGAGAATGAGGGCGCGGTCGGCAACTTCCGCCAGGAAAGCCAGATCGTGGCCTGCAATGATCAGAGTGACCCCCGATTCGCCCAGCGCGTTCAGGAATTCCATCAGCCATTGCTGTGACCTTGGATCGAGCCCGGCGCTCGGCTCGTCCAGCAGGATGACGCTCGGCCCACATGCTATCAGGCTTGCCAATGCAACTTTTTTCTTCTCGCCCCCACTCAGCGTCTGGGGCGACCTGTGGCGCAGATGCCGGATGCCGAACAGGCTTAGAGTGTCGCTCACGCGTTGTTCGACATCGGCCGAGTTCGACCTCAATTGCAGTGGCCCGAACGCCAATTCATCTTCTACGGTCGTGCTGAACAGCTGGGCATCGGGGTTCTGAAACAGGAAACCCACCTGCTGCCTGAATCGTCGCGAGAAGGGCGGGGCTTCCACCGTCTCCTCGGTAAGCACCGTACCGAAGGCTGTCACACTCCCACTATCCGGGAAGTACAAGCCGTTTAGCAGATGAAGCAGCGTGGATTTGCCGCTGGCGTTGGCGCCCAGCAGTGCAACGCGTTCTCCGGCAGATACATTGAAACTCACCTTGTCGAGTACCTGACGCCCACCAGGGTACGAGTAGTCTACATCCTTGATTTCGAATATCAGCTTATCGTGCATTGCGTCCTTACAACAGATGATCTACCAGAAGCACCCCAGCCATGACCAGGAAGACTCCGGCGATCCAAATGAAATCGGGCAGCCTCAGACCGGCGACGCTTCCAACCTGCAAGTCACCGTCGTATCCCCGGGAGACCATCGCCTGCCGCACCTCCTCAGCAAGCCGGTGCGTCCGACCGAAGAGCACTCCGATACCCGCAGCGACCCATCGCTGCTCGTTGCGCAGGGATTTCGAACTGATGGTACGGCTCAACTTCGCCAGGTGGATCTCTTCGGCGGTCAGCAGGATGAGCGACATGTATCTTTGCATCATCGCCAGCGTCATGCCGAAGACCCTGGGCATGCCCAGCCGCCTCAGCGCATTGACCAGCATGGATGAATCTGTACTTGACACCAGGACTGCGGTCAGCGTGATGCAGCCGACGGATCGCAGGATGAATCGGACGGCGATGACGAGACCGGGATGGGTCACGGTGAGCGATGACGGCAGATGCCATGCCCCAAGTCTGGCATTCTCCCCGAATTGCCAGAGTGTCAGTACGGCAGGACCCGGGGTGACTATATTCAGAGCTGCAGGTAGTATGATGGCCGCGCTGAACAGGGGAACTCCGAGCCACAGGCGGGCCATCCTCCTGAAAGTGAGCTTGCTGGATACGGCGAGAACCAGGGTTAGGCAGAGCAGAATGGCGAGAGGCAAGATGTCCTTCAGCAGAGTAGCGCCGAATACCAGCGCGAGTATCCCGAGAATCTTGGCTCTGGGCTCGATGCCGCAAAGCCAGGACTCGGTTCTGTTCGCCCCTGAAAGCTCGCCGGCAAGCACCTCTCCGATTCTTGCCAGCGCCCTTCTTGCGGAAAGCGGATTCCGGCCCGTCCGCCCGGTTGGAGTCGGGATGTCGCGGTCCGTGGTATTGCTATACCATTCAGGAAGGTTCATTGTTCTCACGACCCGCCAATATCTTGCCAACGAGAATGGCGAGCGCCGCTACCACGGCGACTCCCAGTATGCCGGCCGTTATATAGGAAATGCTCAGAGCGTGGAGAGGCGCGTTCTCCTGTCCCCTGAACGCATAATCCGGCATCGGCGCTCTCCAGACTTCACTCAGCCTCGACATTCCCGACGGCACGTAACCCACTAGCTTGCGGATCTCTTCCGCACTCCACTCTCCCCAGGCAGACCCAGCCCCGAGCTTTGCCGGCAGGATCAACCCCAGGGGCGACAACACGACCAGGGCCAGCAATCCGATCCACAGTTTGGTGGCAGTCTTCATTTGCTCTCACCTCGGGATGTGATCCGTCCTGCAGGGTGATACAGGAGTGAAGAGTCCGTTTTCTGGATGTATGCTATCACAAGACCGGTGACGACTGCCTCTATGATACCGAAGAGCAGGAGGTGCTCCACAGCCATGGCCAGCACCGCTATGCTCAATGGGTACGGCGCGTAAAGAGCGTGTCCTGCAGCATCATGGGAAAGTGCGGGCTGTATCCCGAACTCTATGCCTGTGGCAAGGGCAGCAGCGTTCAGCCCGACATATCCGCCGACTGCTGCTCCGATCCAGCGGCGTCGGGATAAGGTGTCACTCCTTCCGGCGATCAGCCGATAGACTCCATATCCGACGAACGGCATAATCACCGCCATATTGAGACAGTTTGCGCCTATTGCCGTAATGCCGCCATCACCGAATACAAGGGCTTGAACGATCAGAGCAAGCGAGACGGCGATGCATGCAGCCCAAGGTCCAAGTAGCATGGCAACCAGCACAGCGCCGACGGCGTGCCCGGTTGTTCCACCCGGTATCGGCACATTGAACATCATGATCACGAAACAGAACGCCGCGCTCAGCGCCAGCAGCGGCACCTGCTTGCTGCGCAGAGTCTTGTTGAGCTTGCGGGACGCGATTACCCAGAACGGAACAGCAGCCGCATACGCTGCTGTGTACGTCTGTGGTCCCAAATATCCGTCAGGAATATGCATACTTATCTCCTTACCCCGGTGTGTCTGCATGAACCGGAACACACGAGATGTATCGTTAACTGGGTATCACCACCTTCGTTGGGGAAGACCACACCGGAAGTGATCCCAGACCGGTCATTGAACTGGTAGCTAAGCCCGATGGATGAGTTGTTCTCATTTCCGCTCGTGTAATCTGCGGTCAAGGTCAGCTTCTTGTTGACGGCCTTGTCCACTCCTCCAAACCACCGCCCGTTGCCATCAATGCTGACGACTCCGAGATGGCCTCGCGCCGAACCGCAGTCCCTGGTGGCTACGGCGTAGGGGCTGCTCTTCAGATTCTGCCCCACGTTGCACGTACCGACGGCAAGAGCCGGGCGTTGTTCTCTTGGGGTGAGTAGTACATACTTGGCGTTCAATAGTGTCCGGGTCTCTGCATCCCTGCTGAAATCGTAATCGATTCCTGCCTCCAATCTCGGAGTCAGGCCAAATTCGGTGTTCAGAATCCGGGTCTCCTCCATACCGCGGGCAAACGTGCCGTCGAACTGAAGTTCGATTGAGTACTCCCCGGACTGGACCACATCTGCCGTTGGGATCAATGCCAGCCCAGTGTAGCAGGCTTGAGCGGACACACTCATCAATCCTGCCAGGACAACCATCATGCTTGTCACGAATCTCAAAATTGTGTTACCTCCAAGCCAAAAAAATAGACGCTCTCTACTTCAGGCCTTCTCCTGTGGTAGTGCATACCAGTTTTCCGTGTTTCACCCCCCTTGTGCTGATCAACTGATCGGCGATAGCCATCACCCGTTCGCTCGTGCCTTTCACTACTATGACCTCCAGGCAATTGTCGTGATCCATATGTACGTGGGTCGTGCATATGATCTCGTCATGGTGGTCATGCTGAAGATTATTCAGCACGCTGGACAGTTCGCGAGTGTGGTGGTCGTAAACGATGGTGACTGTGCCAACTACCACTCCGGCGTTGTTCTCCCATTCCTTCTCTACGAGGTAATCCCGCATCATGTCGCGAATCGCTTCCGAACGGGTGCGATAGCCCTTCCTTTCGATGCTTTCGTCAAAGGCCTTGATCAGTTGGGCAGGTAGTGAAACGCCGAATCGAGTCAGTTCATCCATTGTGTGACACCTTTCGCGTAATCGTAACACATGCCCTTGCGCTTGTCAAGGTCGGCGTGCCTCCGAAGGATTTTCGACTCCTCCGGTCGAACTCCTACATTGTCATCTTGCGTGGAGTAGATACTGCTTCGCCAGAAAGGATACCAGCATGAAGCGAATACTGCCGGCCATTTGTGTGTTAGCCATATTGCTCGTCGTCATCGTCGGGTGTGCCAAGAAGCAGACTGCCCAAAAGGGCCAGATCCAGCTTGAAGTGGCATCATTCCAGGGCGGCTTCGGTCTCGACTTCTTCGAGTACGCCGCCCGCGAGTACGAGAAGACTCATCCCAATGTGAAGATCAACCTGTGGGGCAATCCCCGAGTATGGGAGCAGCTCCGCCCAAGGTTCATCAAGGGCAATCCGCCGGATCTCGCTTGGCCCGGCTGGGGCATGGACTACTGGGGACTCGTCGCCGAGGGGAAGGTTCTCCCGATGGACAAGTACCTCGAAACCAAGGCCTACGGCCAGGACAAGAAGTGGATTGACACGTTCGACATGCGCCTGCTGAACAAGGGCAAGTATGAGGGCCATTACTACATCATGCCGTATAACCAGAACGTATTCGGCTGGTGGTACAACGTGGATATGTTCAAGCAGCATGGCTGGCAGCCGCCGAAGACGTATGACGAGCTGCTGGTCCTCTGTGAGAAGATCAAGAAGGCGGGCATCGCGCCCATCACCTTCCAGGGCCGCTATCCCGCGTATATGCTCCGAGGATTCCTTTTCCCGTGGGCCATCAGTGAGGGCGGCCTGCAGGCATTCAACGATGCGCAGAACCTGAAGCCCGGCGCATGGAAGAGCCCGGCCTTCCTGAAGGCCGCGAATATGGTCGCCGAGCTCCGGGATAAGGGCTATTTCCAGAAGGGCGCGATGGGCATGAGCCACACCGAGGCGCAGATGGAGTTCGTCCTCGGCCGCGCGGCGATGATCCCCTGCGGCACGTGGCTCGGCTCGGAGATGAAGGACCAGCTCCCCAAGGGCTTCCACATGGCATTCATCAACCCGCCGGTCATCGAGGGCGGCAAGGGCGACCCGACCATCACCTCGGCTGGCGTAGAGACGTGGATCATCCCGGCTGACGGCAAGAATCACGACCTCGCCGCCGACTTCTTCAAGTTCATGACGTCGCTCGACATGGCGAAGCAGTTCGTCATCAAGAAGAACACCCTTATGGCCATCAAGGGCAGTGACGACCAGGAACTCCCTCCCGACCTGGTGGGCGCGGCGGAGTGCGCAGCGAAGGCATCGGCCCTGTGGGATGCGGACTACGCCAACTGGTACCAGACAATGCGCAAGGATGTCGAAAGCGCCATGGCCGCCTTGCTGAACAAGGAGAAGACACCCGAGCAGGCATTGGCAGCCATGGAGAAACTTGCCCAGGCGACAGCGAAGGACAGCTCGATACCGAAGCATAGGGTGGAGTAGTGCATGGTGCATAGTGCCTTGTGCATAGTGCAGAGTCAGAACAGACAAAGGAGAACTTGATGGCAGAAAGCTTTCAGGAATTGGAAGTCTGGCGGGTGTCCATGGACTTAGCTGTAGATATCGCTGATCTTGTCGAGCAGTTTCACCATGACTACCGATGGCTCGCCCAGCAGATGATGAGATCATCGGAATCCGGCCCATCCAATATCGCCGAAGGCTTTGAACGCCAACTTGATGGTGACTTCGGGAGATTCCTCCGGATCGCGAAAGCCAGCACAGGCGAGACTGAGAGCCATCTTGTCTATGCCCTGCGCCGTCGCTTGATAACTAATGAGGAACAGAAGGAGTTTGCTGACAGGTGCATACACGTGAAGAAGATGCTCAATAGCTTGGGTTCTTACCTCCGCAAAAAGGGTAAGTGAAGCGCTAGTCACCAAGCACCAAGCACCAAGCACCAAGCACCAAGCACTAAGCACTAAGCACTAAGCACTAAGCACCATGAACCAAGAACGCAGAACCGCCGCCTTGTTTCTCGCTCCCGCCATCCTTCTGTACGGAGTCTTCTTCGTACTCCCGATGGCGCAGGCGTTCTACTACAGCCTCTTCCGATGGAGGGGGCTGTCGCAGCACAAAGAGCTCATCGGCATCCAGAACTTCGCCCAACTCGCGGGCGATCCGATCTTCTGGATGGCGCTGAAGCACAATTTCACCTTCCTGGTGGCAGGGATACTGATCACCCTCCCGCTGGCGCTTTTCTTCGGCTATGTCATCAGCCGCAAGGTCCGCGGCGCGAGTACATATCGGGCCGTGTTCCTTTTTCCCAACATCATCTCTATCGTCGCAGTAGCGGTGCTTTGGTCGTTCATCTACAACATGCAATTCGGCCTGCTGAATGCCTTGCTGAACGGCGTCGGCCTCGAGAGGTTTGCCACGGGATGGCTCGGCGAGCCGCGAACCGCCCTCCCGGCCGTGATCGCCACCGGCATCTGGTATCAGCTTGGGTTCTATATCGTGCTCTTCATCGCGGGCATCCAGAGCATCCCGCCGTCATTCTACGAGGCGGCTTCCATTGACGGCGCGAATCAGTTGCAGTCATTCCGCCACATCACTATTCCCCTGCTTTGGGAGATTCTGAAGCTCGCCCTGGTGTACATAGTCATCCAAACGATGAACGTCTTTGGCCTCGTGTGGGTCATGACCGAAGGCGGGCCGAGCAATCATACCGAGACCATGCTGACCTATCTTTATCGGAAGGCATTCGCCGAAAGCCTGTATGGCTACGGAACGGCATTGGGGGTAGTGGTCTTTATCCTGGTATTGGGCATCGCCCTGACCTCCATCCGAGCCATGAAGCGAGAGGTCGTGGAGTACTAATGCATGGAGTACTGGAGAAATGGAGTAACGGAGTAATGGGTTTCCGGAATTCCAATACTCCACTACTCCAGCACTCCATTACTCCACCTGAAGGATATACAGATGGGTACTAAGCCGAAAAAAACCAGATCATTGAAGGTCCTCCCAATCCAGGGCTTGCTGGTCATATACAGCATCATCGTCATCTACCCGATGGTCTGGCTGATCTCGTCCTCGCTGAAGACCTCCCTGGAGCTATTTACGAACCCCTGGCTGCCTACCAGGCATCCCCAATGGGGCAACTTCCTCGACGCCTGGTCGAAGGCAAGCATAGGCCGGTATTTCCTGAATAGCGTGTTCGTCACCGCTGTCTCCATGTTTCTCATCCTGCTCATCGGCTCGATGGCCGCCTATGCGCTCGCCAGGTTCGTCTTCAAGGGGCGGGAGGTCATCCACACGGGATTCATCAGTGGGATGATGTTCCCCGTCTTCCTCGGCATTGTGCCGCTCTTCATGATGCTGGCGCGGCTGAATATGCTCGACAACTATTTCGGCCTCATCACCGTCTACGTCGCCTATTCGCTCTCGTTCACAGTCTTCATACTGACCGGCTTCTTCAAGACCCTGCCTCACGAGCTTGCCGAAGCCGGGC
>Ga0307380_10000725_pt1 | contig 49402 bp, 37 predicted proteins | sample UN3MG_FD_202239 | JGI IMG/M metagenome (GOLD analysis project Ga0307380, IMG submission 202239) | Soil microbial communities from Risofladan, Vaasa, Finland - UN-3 | ecosystem: Environmental > Terrestrial > Soil > Coastal area > Acid sulfate soil | place: Finland: Risofladan, Vaasa | collected... | reverse complement strand
CTGGGTAAATTCACAAAAACTGCATCTGCAATGCTCATAATGGCAATAGCCGGCGGTGCACTTTTACCCTTGCTCTATGGCAAGCTAGCAATGATTTTCTCAACCCAGGCTGCATACTGGATGTGTATTCCCTGTTACCTCGTCATAATGTATTATGCATTTTCAGGGCACAAAGTCGGACTAAAAAATGGAGCATGATCTGAAGGATCTATTTGAGTGTTTCGATGCTAACGGTATATATTTGACCGGAGAACCGTTTGGAAGCGGTCATATTCATGAAACATTTCATATTATAACCGCTGAACAGGATAAGGACGATTATATCCTCCAAAAGCTTAATAATAAAGTATTCAGGAATATCCCTGAGCTCCAGGAAAACATTGAAAGAGTAACGGTTCATCTTCGTACAAAGATCTCTTTAATTCCCGGATCAGACATTAAAAGAGAGTCTCTTCGCATGGTCCCGGCTATGGATGGTAAAAGCTGGATAACTGACAGTTACGGGAACTTCTGGAGAATGTTCATATTCATTTCTGACCATCGTTCATACGATATAGTCGATTCTCCCGTCAAGGCTTTTGAGGGAGGGAAAGCTATCGGCCGCTTCCAGGCACTGCTGGCTGATCTCCCCGGCAAGCCTCTCCATGATACCATTCCTTTCTTCCATGATGTTGAAAAAAGAATCGAAAACTTCTTCAGAACTCTAAAATCGGACCCTTCAGGAAGGGTTAAGAAAACAGCTGCCGAAACTGATTTCATGATTAAAAGATCGGGTGATATGAAGATCATCCACAAACTTGGCAGGGAAGGCAAAATCCCGGTAAGGATCACTCACAACGACACAAAATTCAACAACATTCTTTTTGATGAGAATGACAAGTCACTCTGTATCATCGATCTCGATACTGTTATGCCCGGTTATTTTCACTCCGATTTTGGAGATGCTATCAGAACCGGGGCAAACGTTTCGCCTGAAGATGAAAAAGACCTTTCCAGAGTAAAAATGGATATCATCCTTTTTGAAGCTTATGCCAGAGGATATCTTTCTGAAACAGGAAATACCCTGAATGATGTCGAAAAGGAATATCTTGCCTTTGCACCCCTGCTGATGACCTACGAACAGGCATTGCGTTTTTTTACTGATTATCTTGATGGCGATACTTATTATAAAATACACCACGGACAACATAATCTTCAGCGGACAAGGGCACAAATGAAGCTGCTGGAGAGCATGGAGGAGCAGTATGGCGCTATGCAGGAGATAATTGAGGGGTTGGTGTGAAGATGGTCTGACGGTATGATGGTGTTATACGGTGAGAGGTTAAGATATTCCGTACAAAATCCGTGATCTCAGTGTAGTCTGTGGTTAAACTTAAAAGATTGCTTCTCCCGCTTCGCGGGATCGCAATGACAGTAAATTAATAGGAATCTCTATGAATTGGACAAAAGAAGAAGTAAAGTTTCTTAAAACTCTGAGTAATCCTGACAAAATACAGGTATTCCTCGATTCCCTGGATTATAATCCGAATTATGAGTGCAGGTCGCCCCGATGGGTGATGAAAAAGCGTTCAGCACATTGCTTTGAGGGAGCATTGTTTGCGGCAGCCGCTCTGCAATTCATTGGATATAAGCCGCTTATTGTTGACATGAAGGCTGTAAATGATGATGATCATGTCATAGCGATCTTTAAGGAAGATGGCCACTGGGGGGCTGTGGCCAAATCCAATTTTACCTCGCTGCGATTCAGGGAACCCGTCTACCGGTCTCTAAGAGAGCTTATAATGTCGTACTTCGATTTCTTTTTCAACATAGAAGGATTTAAATCACTCAGGTCCTATTCTCTTCCATTTGACCTCACAATGTTCGAATCACGCAACTGGGCAACAACCGATGAGGACCTTGAATATATCGGCGATAAGATTGAATCTCTTCATCACTTTCCGGTTGCGACAAAAAAGATGATAAGGAAACTTTATCCTGCAAGCCAGACTATACTCAAAGCCGGACTGCTGGGTTCAAAAGCTGAAGGCCTGTTCAAGCCAGGGAAGAGATAATTCACTGTAAATTTTCTTATTTAGAAAATATTTTTTCGAATAAATTATTATTTTATTTGAAATTGATTATATTTGATATTACAAAAACAGAGAATCTTATCTGATACACTGGTTATTAAATAAACATGACAATTTCGTTATTATTACAAGGATAGAGTCATTTTATTTACTAAACCAGTTTTTCAATTTATATTGTAACATTTAATTTTTATCTTTTTATATGACAATGAAAATCAAGATGAAGTATTCTTCTTTGCTGTGCCTGCTTTTGGTATTACCAATTATTTTGCAGGCACAGGAGGTAGTCACCACATCTGGCAGTTACGGAAGTTCTGCCAGTGCAAAAGTTACCTGGACAATTGGTGAACCAGTGACCGAAACGCTAACGGGCACAAACAGCATTCTGACTCAGGGATTCAACCAGGGGGATCTTATCATCACGGTTATCAAAGATCCTGAATTACCCGGTTTGACTGTAAAAGCCTGGCCTAATCCGGTCTCTGATCATTTGACAATATCAGTAGACGACGCTAACCTTGACAACCTTAATTATATTCTCTTCGACATTGGAGGTAAAGTTATCAGACAGAACAAATTAAAAGGAGTGCAATCCGAAATCCCGATGGGTAATCTTGCTCCTTCCTCATATTTCCTGAAGATATATCAGAATAATACAGAAATAGCAATTTTTAAAATAATAAAAAATAAGTGATGAAAAAGATCTTACTCTCATTGACCATTTTGTGTATTGTAGCAGATTTATTTGCACAGGCTCCTCAGAGCTTTAAATACCAGACAGTTGTACGAGACGCAGGTAAGAACATCCTCCCAGGGCAAAATGTCTCATTCAGGATAAGTATCTTGCAGTATACAGATGGTGGCGAGGATATTTATGTAGAAACTTTCGATCGTACAACAAATGACTTCGGACTTGTTACATTCAATATTGGCGTGGGAGATTTTGTGATTGAAGGAGATTTTGAAAACATTGACTGGAGCGACGGTCCTTACTTTGTTAAAGTTGAAATTGATATTGACGGAGCAGGAGGCACTTATTCCTATGAAGAAACAGGCACAAGCCAGCTTCTGAGCGTACCTTATGCATTATCAGCAAAAACAGCTTCAACGGCTGATAATGCTTACTGGGTAAAAAATGTTAATGATATTTTTTTTTCCGGAGGCAGAGTCGGGGTCGGCACAAGTAACCCAACATCACCGTTATATGTCTCAGGCAAATATTATGTTATCAGCCGGAAATCCCGGTCATGGCAGAGCAGTTATTTCAGCCACACATGATATCCCTGGTGGAATGTACAACGGGAACCTGAGTTTCAAGGTCAGGAATGGAACTGTTAATTATAACAACGCCCTGAATATTCGCTCAAGTGGCAACGTGGGTATAGGGACAACAGAGCCATCCGAGAAGCTGGAAGTAAATGGTAATGCTAAGATCAACGGGAATCTTATAATCACCGGAAATTTAACTGGTGAAATTGAAATTGATTCTATACATGTTTCAAAAATTGTCGGACTACTCGGTGAAAATTACACTTTAATTTTCCCCGATATTTTAAACAACCTGGTGGCAATGGAAATTGAAGGATTTACGCTTAATGAAAAAGTTGTTATGATCAGTGGTCCAGGAATAGAAACTGAAAGAATCATTGGTTATCATGACCCGGATCATCATAATGATCAGCCTGGACTCTCTATGGAATTTCCTATAGTATTCGAGACTTCAGGAACTGATGCTGAGACACTTATAACCTGGTTTGACGCTCCGGATCCTCCGGTACGAAATGGTGGAATCATTATCAGAGACTTGGCCGGGAATGAGACCAGCAGGTGGATTCTATATGAATACAAGCCAAATGGTTATGAGCCTGGTAATGACGGAAGAACAAGATTTACAGTTGTCCATGACAAGTTGCCCGATAATTTATTAGGAGCTTTTTATGATGGTCTATTCGGAACAGACTATAATATAAATCCTGCGACTGATAAAATGGTTGAGATAGAACTTAATTTTACAGGAGATTACTTCTTCCCTGAGGTTGAGGTTGATAATGATAACCGTACTATTACCCTCACTATGGATTATAATGAAGGAGGAGACATTTATGGATGGGTCAGACAGATAGTAGCCGGAACAGGTCCAAAGTTATATCTTTCAATTATTGAAACTGATTTGCATGTTCCTCCCGTTGAATCATCCCGTAAAAATTACTTCGGTTGTTTCCCTATAAAATATGAACATATATATGGTTTTGGTCTCAACACAAAACTTAGGGCAAGGATTGTGATCAGTTTTGATTGGTGGGAACAAGGATAAAAATCACGAAAATAAATAAAACGCATATTATAACAGAATTGTAGATTTCAGTCGAAGAATATATCTTCACATCTACTTATATTTCATTTATTTATCTTCGGCTCAATCCGGACGTTCGAAAGACTTTTTGCAAATAACCCAATATTGCTTATTTTTGTCACCTCAAAATAGCATCTGGTATGGATCTTTCGGGTAAAAGTTACAAAGCCTTCCTTGAACGACAGGAAGCACGGAAAAAACAGTTTAGCCGTAAACAGGCAGAAAAGCAGCATTCGAAAGGCAAGCTTACTGCTCATGAACGGATCAGAATGCTTTTCGACTCCGGAACTTTTGAAGAGATTGATGCCTTCGTTACACCTGCCAACCAGCCTGTAGAATTTGGAAAAGTAGAACGCACCTATGGAGATGGTGTAATTGTTGGTCATGGCAAAATAAACGGACGTCTCGTATTCGCATACGCCCAGGATTTCACGGTAATGGGAGGATCCCTTGGTTTTATCCATGCACGTAAAATCGCCAAGATACAGGAGATGGCCCTGAAAATGGGGTCTCCGATCATCGGAATGATGGATTCCGGTGGTGCAAGGATACAGGAAGGTGTTGCCAGTCTTGCCGGATATGCATCCATATTCCATAACTGTATTAGTTCCTCCGGCATAATCCCCCAGATTGCCGTTATAATGGGTCCATGCGCCGGAGGAGCAGTTTACTCCCCTGCCCTGATGGATTTTACCTTCATGGTGAATCATACAAGCTACATGTTTGTCACAGGCCCTAATGTTGTGAAAGAGGTTCTTAATGAGGATGTTACATTCGACCAGCTTGGCGGGGCGGAAGTACATGCACAGAAAAGCGGTGTTACTCAAATGATCTATGATGACGAGGAAAATACTATTCTTGCACTGAAGAAATTCCTCTCATACCTTCCCTCTAACAACGTGGAGAATCCGCCTGTTATTGCTGATGACGGTTCCACACCAGATGTAAATGAGAAGCTTCGCGACATAGTACCTGACGATCCGAATAAACCTTATGATGTAAAAGATGTCATTCAGCTTGTAGTTGACAGGAACAGTTTCTTCGAAACAGCAGAACTTTTTGCACCAAACATCATTACTGGTTTTGCACGGCTAAAAGGAAAAACAATAGGAGTTGTTGCCAATCAGCCAAAAGTGCTTGCCGGTGTTCTCGATATTGATTCATCAACCAAAGGTGCAAGGTTCATTCGTTTCTGTGATGCCTTTAACATCCCTATCCTCACCTTTGAAGATGTACCAGGATTCCTTCCGGGAGTTGACCAGGAGCATCGGGGCATTATCAAACATGGTGCAAAATTATTGTTTGCATATAGCGAAGCTACAGTTCCAAGAATAACCATCATATTAAGAAAAGCCTATGGCGGAGCATTCATCGTGATGAACAGCAAAAGCCTCGGCGGCGATTTCAGCTTTGCCTGGCCCACTGCAGAAATAGCAGTAATGGGACCTGACGGCGCCGTTGCAATACTCTACCGTAAGGATCTTGCCGAGTCGAAAAATCCGGCTGAAATGAAGAAAGAACTTGTAAAAAAGTATCGTGATAAAATAGCAAATCCCTTTATTGCTGACGAACTGGGTTATATTGATGAAGTTATAGATCCTGCAGTGACAAGGAAGAAAATAATCTCGGCTTTTGCAGCCCTTAGCAATAAGTGGGTAAAGGTGCCGGCACGCAAGCATGGGAATATGCCGTTGTAACGGTACAATGGTACAATGGTGCAACGGTGCAACGGTACAACGGCAAAAAAGTATTGCATGATTGCACGATAATATAAAAATATGAAGATCAACAAAATACTGATAGCCAACCGCGGAGAGATAGCGATCCGGATCATGAAAACTGCCCGGCTGATGAAGATCAATACAGTTGTCATCAGAACTGCAGTTGAACCAAATGCCATGTATCTTTCCTTTGCAGATGAAGTTTATGATAACACCGCTGATGACTCTGAAATTCCCGTATTCCTTAATATTGAAAAGCTGATTTCCATAGCTCTTAAAACAAAGGCTAATGCCATTCACCCGGGTTATGGTTTCCTTGCCGAAAACGCCTACTTCGCACAGAAATGCCTTGAAAACAAGATTATCTTTATTGGACCCTCTCCTGATGCACTATATAAAATGGGCAACAAAACCATTGCCCGAAAACTGGCACTTAATAATGGTATCCCCATGGCCCTTGGAAGTGAGGGTAATATTTCCAACGAAGAGGAGGCTGTTGCAATAGCTTCAAAAATTGGTTATCCTGTAATTATTAAAGCTGCTTCGGGTGGCGGCGGCAGGGGAATGCGAATCGTACGCAAGTCTGAGGAGATGGAAAAATTTTTCATGATTGCGAGTAAGGAGGCTGAAAAGTCATTCAATGATCCATCAGTTTTTATAGAAAAGTATATTGAAAATCCAAAACATATTGAATTCCAGATACTTGGCGATACTAAAGGAAATATAATACATCTTGGTGAAAGGGAATGTTCCATACAGAGGAAACATCAGAAGCTGCTGGAGGAAGCACCTTCGTGTGCGCTTGACAGCCGGCTGAGGAAGAAAATGGGAAATATGGCGGTCAGGATAGCTAAGGCGGTCGATTATTACTCGGCCGGAACTGTTGAGTTCCTTCTTGATTCAGACAGGAATTTCTATTTCATGGAAATGAATACAAGGATCCAGGTTGAACATCCTGTTACCGAGATAGTCACAGGAATAGACCTTATTGAACAACAAATAAGGATTGCCAATGGTGAAGCCCTGAAGATAAAGCAGGAGGATGTAAAGATTAAAGGCTGGGCTGTTGAATGCAGGATAAATGCAGAGAACGTACAGGCAGGATTTGCTCCTGATCCTGGAAAAATTGAAAATCTGAGCCTGCCATCGGGTCAGAATATCAGGATCGATACAGGCATACAGGCAGGATCGTCAATTGTTTCAAGCTACGATTCAATGATCGCAAAACTGATTGTGAGCGGTAAGGACAGAAAAGAGGCAATTAAAAACTGCAAGATAGCACTTGATAAAGTCTGGATAAAAGGCACAAAGACCACCCTCCCCTTCTTCAGAATGCTGGTCCGTAACCATAAATTCCAGGATGGAAGCTTCACTACATCATTCATAGAAAAAGATCTTGACAGGTATTACTTCAACAGTGAATATGAAGAGATGCTTGCTGCATGGCTGGCCACAAAACTTTTTGTTGAGGAAAATCTTGAGGAAGACAGCATTCAGATTGATTTTGAGAACAGTAAAGTGATGAGTCCATGGCTTTTAAATAAAAGAGTTAATCAATTCTGATACAACACATTATAATGCAATGAACGATAAGCTCCGCATAAAAAAGCTCTACGCCCTTTCATCAGAAAACAGAAAATTCAGCTTTTCCATTCCTCTTAAGAACAAAATAAGGATCGGTAAGAGGGATTATGTCGTTCAGTTAAGGGCTGATGAAAAACACGGTACATATATTCTATGGAAAAACCGGAAATATCCTGTCGAGATAGTCCGGTCACGTCAGAATAAATATGAGATCCTCTTTAATGACATCAGTTATACCTTCACGGTTGAAACACCCTTTTCCCTGCAGAGAATGAAGGTGCTGAATTCTAAAAAAGGAAAGGCAGAGCAGGAATTGCTTAAGGCCCCGATGCCCGGAAAGATCATTGATGTGCTGGTAAGAGAGGGAGCAACAGTCCTGCGTGGCGAGCCGGTTGTTATCCTGGAAGCAATGAAAATGCAGAACGAGATACAATCACCCGTAAATGGAACAATAAAGTCAGTCATGGCTAAAGCCAATACCAATGTAATGAAGGATGATGTGCTGGTGGAGATCAAGGTGGAATAGCTCAGTGCTCAGAGCGCAGGGTAAAAACCACAAAACCTTATGTTCTCAATCCTTCACCCTGTGCCCCATGCCCTGTGCCCCGTGCCCCATACCCCGTCCCCATGCCCCATGCCCCATGCCCTGTGCTATTTCCCTGGCACCTGCTTCAGTGTCTCGCACATAAAATCGTAGAATTTAATGACTGAAGGTATATTAACCTTCTCATCCGGAGAATGGGGATATTTGATTGTTGGTCCGAAAGAGATCATATCAAGACCTGGATATACACCTCCGATTATCCCGCACTCCAGTCCGGCGTGTATTGCCTTTATCTCAGGAATTTTCCGGTACATTTTATTATATACTCCGCTCATAGCTTTGAGGATGGGAGAATCCATGTTTGGCTTCCATCCCGGATAACTACCCGACATTGTGACTTTTGCATCTATAAGGTGAAATACTGCGGCAATCTTCCAGGCTGTAGCTTCCTTCGCTGAATCAACGGAGCTTCTTGTGAGGTTATGGGCCTCAAATCTTCCTCCTTTACATTTTACAATAGCAAGGTTGTTTGAAGTTTCGACCAGTCCCTTCATTGCCTGGCTCATTCGTTGAACGCCATTCGGACAGGCGAATATAGCTCTGATGATCTTAAACTGATCCGTTTTGCTCATCACTTTAGCAGGTGCTTTGATCTTTTTGCATGAGAATGTGAGGGAAGGTTCTGTATCAGCAAATTCTTTCCGGTACATCTTTTCATATCCCTTCACGAACTTCTCAAACATTTTTGCTTTTGCTCCGGCTACCAGAATGACACAATATGCTTCCCGGGGAATAGCGTTCCGCAGGTCTCCGCCTCCGGTTTCTGTTATTCTTACTCCGAAGTCCGATTCAGCCTGCATCAGGAACCTGAACATTAATTTGTTTGAATTAGCCCTTCCAAGTGCTATATCAACACCGGAGTGCCCTCCCTTAAGTCCCTTAGCATCTACACGATATGCTAACATCCCGCGGGGAGACTTTTCCTCCCTGTATTTTTTTAAAGCACTAACATCTATTCCACCGGCGCAGCCTACATAAAGTTCGCCCTCATCTTCAGAGTCAAGATTCATCAGGATGTCTCCCTTAAGAAGACCTTTTTTCAGCCCGTTGGCACCTGTCATTCCTGTTTCCTCATCTATAGTGAAAAGAGCTTCAACAGGACCATGCGGGATTTCTTTTGAAGCAAGGACAGCAAGTGTCGCAGAAACACCGATTCCATTGTCGGAGCCCAGTGTTGTACCATTAGCTTTTACCCATTCACCATCAATGATCGTCTGGATCGGATCTTTCTCGAAATCATGCTTCTTATCGCTGTTCTTCTGCGGTACCATATCGAGGTGGGTCTGGAAAATAATGCCCTTACGCTTTTCCATTCCTTTGGTCGCTGGTTTTCTGATGATTACATTGCCGACATTGTCGACAATTGTCTCAAGTTTGTGATCCTTACCGAACTTTACAACAAAGTCAACTATTCTTTTTTCCTTCTTTGAAGGACGTGGTATCTGTGTAATTTCATGGAAATAATTCCAGAGCTGTTTTGGTTCAAGTTTACGTATGTCGCTCATATTCAGGAGGCTTTAGTTTAATAAATGATTATCTTATAAATATATAACAATTAACTTTTAAAAATAATGATTATTACCGGGAAAACCTTAACCTGAGATGATTGTATTCTACATGGGCCATTGTTTAAATCGAACTTAAAACTTACCCGCTATATCATTTTGAAATTTCTGCCGGTTTATTTACTTTTGGGCACCCTGTTCGGAAAGTAAAATCTTACGGATGACGTTTTTGTACATAATAATTACGCTGGTCATTATCTTTGATTTCATTAACGGATTCCATGATTCTGCCAATTCAATAGCTACAGTAGTATCGACAAAAGTCCTCTCACCCTTTTCAGCCGTTCTTCTTGCCGCAACCTTTAATTTTATAGCATTTTTGGTATTCCCTCTTAAAGTAGCAACCACTATGGGGAAAGGTGTCGTTGATCCGGATGTTATAAACCTTAATGTAATCGGGGCAGCTCTAATAGCTGCGATAGCATGGAACCTTTTGACATGGTGGTGGGGATTGCCTTCAAGTTCTTCTCATACCCTGGTAGGAGGACTCGTTGGAGCAGCAATTGCCAGTTCAGGGATGGGATCTGTTATAACAGGAGGAGTAATTAAAATTGTTGCGTTTATTGTTATAGCTCCTCTGCTTGGTATGATCATCGGGTTCGTAATTTCCACATTGGTCCAGTTTCTTGTACGAAAACATACTCCGTTCGGGATTGATAAGCATTTCCGAAGACTACAGCTGGTTTCTGCTGCCGCCTTCAGCCTTGGACATGGAGGAAATGATGCGCAAAAATCAATGGGAATAATCTGGGTGGCTTTAATAGTATCCGGATTAGCCACCAAAGACGATAAAATTGATATGTGGATCGTACTCTCATGTCAGGCAGCGATTGCTTTTGGGACATTATTCGGGGGATGGAGAATTGTAAAAACCATGGGACAAAAAATTACAAAACTTAAACCTTTTGAAGGATTCTGCGCTGAAACAGCAGGTGCCCTCACTCTCTTTGGTGCCACTCATTTCGGGATTCCTGTCAGTACAACACATACAATTACAGGTTCGATTATAGGTGTAGGGTCCAGGAAAGGACTTTCAGCTGTAAAATGGGGGGTTACCACAAAAATATTCTGGGCGTGGATACTGACTATACCCATTTCAGGAATTGTAGGTGCTCTCATGTACCTCCTCTTTAACTGGATAAATTAAGTGACAAACATCATTTAAACTTAATATAGGATAAAATGAACATAGACAAGTTTCTGAAGTTTTTTGTACCGAAAGATCACTCTTTCCACCCTCTTTTTGAAGAGGATGCAAAAAACCTGGTAAAAGCTGCAGAACTGCTTAAAGAGCAGATGTCGAGCTCCATACAGGAAGATCATGAGAGGATCCATAAAGAGATCAAGGAAGTTGAACATATCGGCGACGAGATAACCGATAAGACTTACCAGCTGCTTAATAAATCATTCATCACTCCATTCGACAGGGAAGATATCCACGAGCTCACAGCTCATATCGATGATGTGGTGGACTCCATAAATGGTGTCAGCCGAAGAGTATGCCTTTATAAGCCCAAGAACCTGATGCCTGTATATAAGCAGATGGCTGAAATGATTGCTGAAGCTGCCAGGGAAATTGAGACCGCAATTCATTGCCTTTATGATGCTGCTGCAAACAAGGCAGAAATTACCAAAGCATGTAGCAATGTAACGGAAATTGAGCATAGGGTTGATGAGTATTATTTTGTTGCGGTGGCGGAACTCTTTGATAAAGAAAAAGATCCGGCTGAGCTGCTGAAAAATAATAAGATCCTGGAGATCCTCGAGAGGTGTGTTGACGAGGAGGAAGATGTCACTGATACGATCAAGTCGATACTGATAAAAATGGCTTGATGACATTTTTACACATCATAGTCGCATTGGTAATTATTTTTGATTTTATAAACGGATTCCACGATTCTGCAAATTCAATTGCATGTGTGGTTTCCACTAAAGTTCTTTCTCCCCTTGCGGCTGTATCAATGGCCGCATTTTTTAATTTTATTGCTTTCGTGGTATTCCCCCTCAGGGTTGCAACAACAATGGGCACAGGTGTTGTTGAACCTGATGTAATTAACCTGAATACCATTGGAGCAGCACTCGTCGCTGCTATAACATGGAACCTCATTACCTGGTGGCTTGGACTGCCTTCAAGTTCATCACATACTCTTGTCGGAGGACTGATCGGAGCTGCAGTTGCCAGTTCAGGCTGGGGTTCTGTTATAACAGGAGGTGTTTTAAAAATTGTAGCATTTATCTTTGTTGCACCAATCCTCGGATTCATTTTAGGTCATCTGCTCTCTTCATTGGTAACATGGATCTTCAGACGAACACCTCCATTCACTATAGACAAGATATTCCGGAGGCTGCAGCTGTTTTCAGCTTCTACATTCAGTCTGGGACACGGCGGAAATGATGCCCAGAAATCAATGGGAATAATCTGGGTTGCCCTGATACTAAGCGGGCTTTCTACAAAAGATGATAAAATACCTTTGTGGGTAGTATTATCCTGCCAGGCAGCTATTGCCTTCGGGACACTTTTCGGGGGATGGAGAATAGTAAAAACAATGGGCCAGAGGATAACCAAGATCAAGCCTTTTGAAGGATTCTGTGCCGAACTTTCAGGTTCACTTACTCTTTTTGGCGCCACTCACTGGGGTATACCTGTCAGCACCACTCACACGATAACAGGAGCTATCATGGGCGTAGGCGCCCGTAAAGGAGCTTCATCAGTAAAATGGGGCGTTACAAGAAAAATATTCATAGCATGGCTGATTACCATCCCTGTATCAGCAATAATTGGTGCAATAATGTATCCTTTCTTTAACTGGGTGAACTGAAGAATTGTTGCTGGTTATTAATATGTTGAACCAGCAACAAAAAACAAGAAACAAGAAACAAGAAACCAGTAACCATATGAAGAATTACTTGCGCCTGATCATAGTAAACACCATCGTGAATTCTTCTACAGCTTTACTTTTTTATATTCGGCATTTCAAGACCATAGCCTTTCTTTTTATCTTCAGCTTTTAGCAGAAAAGCAAACAGGATTGCAAGCAGTCCAAAGCAAGAGAAGATAATCATCGGGATTGTATAGTTATAGGTAGATACTTCAACACCATCCAGGATACGTGTTCCTGTGATACAAAATCTGTCAAGAACCCAGCCAATAAGAAGCGGGACAAGCGAAAGGCCGATATTCTGCACAAGGAATATCATTCCATATGCTGTACCCAGCTGTTTTTCAGGTATAATCTTCGGGACCGATGGCCACATTGCTGACGGAACCAGCGAAAATGCAACTCCAAGGATCCCGATCAGTATGATCGCAATCGGTTTGGCATCGAGTGCCGGTATTGAGAACATGACGTGAACAAATAGCAGAAGAAATGCACCGAGGATCATGATGGAGGCTCCTCTACCCTTCCGGTCATATACATTTCCAAACAATGGAGTCAGGGCAATTGCACCCACAGTAAGCATGCCAGGTATCAATCCTGCATATTCTTCAGCCACGTGAAATTTATTTATCATCAGATCTGTCGCATACTTTATAAACGGGAATACCCCTGAATAGAAGAGCAGACAAAGAATTGCAATAAGCCACCAGCCTTTATTGGTTATAATGAAAACGAAATCTTTAAGACTGAATGACTCTTCACTTTCTGTAAGGCCTTCATCAGCAATCGATTTATCAAGTTTTTTATCCATTATTGTATAAAGGAAGAAAGAAATCATACCGATACAGAGCAGAATCAGAGCCAGCAGAACCGGTTTGGATACTCCACCCAGTGCGTTGGCAAGAGGAATAGAAGTTGCCACAGCAAGGGTTGTTCCAATACGGGCTGTCGACATTTCAAGTCCAAAGGCAAGAGCCATCTCTTTCCCTTTAAACCATTTCACTATTATTTTTGAAACCGTAATCCCGGCGACCTCCACACCAACACCAAATGTTGCATATCCCAGTCCGGCAACCACCACCTGTGCTTTCATACCCAGTATCTGATGGCCGTCAAGCAGATGAGTTGATATTGCCCAGTATTTTATGGCAGTTCCGACAACCATTATTATCGTTGCCATCTTACCTGTAAACCTGACACCCATCCGGTCGAGGATGATGCCTCCGAAAATGAGCATCAGCAGGAAGACGTTGAACCAGCCGTATGCACTTGTAAAGAATCCGAATTCTGCACTGTCCCACAGAAGTTCTTTTTCCAGAAGAGGCTTAAGCGGAGCCATTACATCCGTGAGAAAATATCCACAAAGCATTGTGAATGATACTACTGCCAGGGCAATCCAGCGGGCAGTCTTTGAGCCGCGCAGTGTCTTTCTTATTGTTTCCATATAATTATCCAGTGATTTTTTGAACGGTAAATGTAAACAAATAAATCGGATGTCATCCAGTGAAAATATCACTAAAATTGAACTATACTTCGGTCTGATTGTTGTTACGAGATAAAAGAATTATCATATAATCTTTTTTATGAGATAATTCTTTTATTTTGCATAATTATAATTTTGAAAAATACAGATAATGAAAAGAATAATACTGTTATCATTCATATTACTTGCAGCAATTACTGCCTTTCCCCAGAAACCAGGCTCTTCAGCAGTCAGCGGAGTTAACTGGTACACAATTCAGGAAGCCGAAAAGCTTATGAAAGATTCTCCGCGCCCGTTATTTATTGATGCATATACCGACTGGTGCGGGTGGTGCAAGAAAATGGACCAGGATACATTCACCAATTCTGTAATTGCAGATATTCTGAATACAAAGTTCTATCCCGTTAAATTCAATGCAGAGGGAAAAGAGTCCATTACTTTCCTGGGACAGACATTCATAAACGATGGCAAAGCAGGAAGAGCCCATCAGCTCGCCGTTGCGCTGCTGCAGGGACAGTTATCATACCCTACTGTGGTTTTTCTTACACAGGAAGGAGAAAAACTGGGTGTCTCCCCCGTCCCCGGATACAGGGAACCTAAAGATATGGAAGTCCTTCTCAGCTTTTTTTCAGATAACTCATACAAGACCAAAAGCTTTGAAAACTTCCAGAAGAGTTTTGTGGGCAAAGTGAAATAATTCCAAATTCCAAATTTCAGATTATGTATTAACGCCTGATACCTGGAACCTGGAACATGGAACCTGGAATCTGAAATTTATAAAATCTATTTCCCTATTATATAATTCGCCGGCAGTTGCATTATTTCCCCGAACTGGTAAATGAGCTTTCGGGAATTATAGAGTATTTCGTCACCCATTTTTATCGTCATATTTACAACATCGGGCATCCGGTAAAACAACTTATCGATTTTTGGGGATAACGGATCTGGTTCCTGCCTTGGAATGTAGGCAAGCTCTTTTGTTTTCTGTTCCGGATCAAGGACAATATTTACTGCCGTTCCTGTCTTTGATGATGCATTTTCGGGACCGGTCACTTCGGAGAACCTGAAGAGAGTAACCGGTTTCCCGCCAAGCTCTTTTTGCGGTACAAGATGATAAACAAATGTTCTTTTTTCTGTCAGGGATTTGCCCGTAAAGAGTTCAGTATATTCCTTTTCCATGCGATTCATTTCATTTATTGCGGCATCACTCTGAGGGAAAACATTTGCTTCACCTGTCAGAATAAGTATTTTACCTTCTCTCAGATCCATCAGCCTCCGGGCTGCTCTTTCCGCAAGCTGGCTCTCTGAAAGCTTCTTCTTTGTTTCAACAATATATGGTATCCTGATGAATTGATTATCAACTTTTACACGCCGGTAGGCTGTGTCGGTGTCGATATTGTAATATTCATCCGATCCAAGATCGAAAGAGCGGAACTGATCCGTGTTTATCTCCTTACCTCCCATTGCATATACTTCTTCATAATTCATCCGCGGATTCAGATCCAGTATCAATCCTTCCCTCTTCAGAGCTAATGCGTTGGTATTGAACATACTGCTGGTTTCAATAACATAGAATTCCGATGGATCTGCTTCTTCATGAGAACTCACCGAAATACCCTGAATTGACCAATTCTCTTCTTCATTCATTATAACATCCTTCAACCCGAGGAGCTCTTCAGCATACTTTGCATAGGGCCCCGGCAACTCTATTGTCCTCTCCATCTCAACTCTGACTGTAAAAATTGTCATGGGCAAACCATATACAAGGCTCCCGTCCTTTAAAGTGATTGTGTCGGATAATAGCGCTATAGAGTATTCCGGTCCAGTGAGTTTTTTTTCTGGAAAGCACGAAGATATCACAACAGTTATTATCAGAAATATTGAAATCCGGATAGTTGTTTTCATATGATCATAGTTTGAATGGCCTCTTAATAGCCGGCTTGTTTATAAACGTTCTCAGGTTTGTCTTAGTCTGTTAAATGCATTTCCTGTTTCAGAAATGATATCAGATGCAATAACCGATTCGCAGCCTGATCTCCCTGCTGCCAGGTCGCCGGCAAGTCCATGAAGATAAACACCGGTTAATGCGGCGCTTACCGGATCATACCCCTGGGTAAGCATTGAAAGAATCATTCCTGTCAGCACATCGCCGCTTCCGGCGGTAGCCATCCCCGGGTTGCCAGTACTGTTGAACCAGACTTTTCCATCCGGCTCTGAAACCGATGTATGAGCTCCCTTGAGAATGACAATGCAATTGTGCTTTCCTGAAAACTCAATCTGCTTTTGCAGTCTTTCATATCCGTTTGCGGCTTTTCCTGCGAGCCTTTCAAATTCTTTCGGATGAGGTGTAAAGATCGTCCCTTCATGAATCAGATCAAGCCAATCTTTATTCAGTGACAGGATGTTCAAAGCGTCGGCGTCAATCACCATTGGCTTTTCGCATTTCTTCAGAAATTCGTGAACTGCTTTTTGCGGTCCTGTTTCAGTACCCATTCCCGGGCCTATGCCAACAGCATCAAAATTATCCGTATTACCAATGCCGGAGATATAATTTTCAGCTGTATCATGAATGATCATTGCCTCCGGGACAGCTCCCTGCAGAATATTGTTTCCTGCTGACGGAATATGACAGGTTATTAGTCCTGCTCCTGTACGCAGAGCTGCTTTAGCTCCGAGCACAACAGCCCCCATCTTCCCATACGATCCTCCTATAAGCAATCCATGACCAAAACAGCCTTTGTGATCAAATTTGTTTCTCTGTTTAACAAGAGGCGCTATCAGTTTTTTTTCCAGGAAGGTATAGGGAGTGTTCATTGTACTGAAATCCAGGCCAATGGGAAGGATAGTCCATTCTCCGGCATATTTTGCATTTTCGGGGAACATGAAGGCAAGCTTGGGAAACTGGAAGCTGAGAGTGAAATCAGCCTCGATGATATTATCCCTGCTTACATGGCTGCTGTCTTCACCGAATAATCCTGACGGGATATCTATTGAAACCACGGTTGCTCCTGCATTGTTGATCATCTTAATAATGTCGGATACCAGACCATCTGCGGGTCTTGATATTCCTGAACCGAGAAGGGCATCAATAATTATATCTTCAGAGTTTACCAGTGGAAACTCATCGCTTTCCTTTATCGCAGTGAACGGCACCGTAGTCTCTTCTTCAAGCCTTTTCCTGTTTATCTGCCAGTCGCCTGATCTGTTTTCAGAAAACTGTACAAAAAAAACTGCCGGGTCATACCTGTTATTTGCCAGCATCCTGGCAAGCGCCAGACCGTCACCCCCGTTATTGCCGGTACCTGCAAAAATCAAAATCCTCCTTGATCTTTCAAATTTCCCGGTATACCATTCATACAATCTTCCGGCTGCCCGTTCCATAAGATCGATTGAAGCTACCGGTTCATTCCTTATAGTATGCTCATCAATTTCTTTTATCTGTTCACAGCTGAAAATTTTCATTGGTGCATTATCATTTCAGTACAAATTTAAACTCTTCGGCCATTAATAAAAAAAGATTAATATATTTGTTGCCGGTCAAATATTAAATATTTCCGGTGATCTGCAAGTCGTATTTCATGATATATGGCCTGAAATAATTTATTGATTAACCAACTAATATCAGGGTAATATGCTAAAGAATCATCCCAAGGGACTACTCGTAGCCTTCTTCTCCAATATGGGTGAAAGGTTTGGCTTCTATACAATGATGGCCATTCTTGTACTGTTTCTCCAGGCCAAGTTCGGACTTTCGGCGGAGAAAGCAGGAGGTATTTACAGCTGGTTTTATTTCAGCATTTATGCGCTTGCTCTGCTTGGAGGCATACTGGCTGATTCAACGAAAAAATACAAACTGGTGATCCTTTCGGGGATTATCATAATGTTTGCCGGATACATCATAATGGCTGTTCCCGGAATGACTCTGACAATCACAGTAATAGGATTGATGACCATTGCGCTTGGCAACGGTCTTTTCAAGGGAAATCTGCAGGCTGTTGTGGGTCAGATGTACGACGATCCCAAGTATTCAAAACTCAGGGATACAGCATTTATGATCTTTTATATGGGAATAAATGTTGGAGCATTTTTTGCACCATTTGCAGCCAACGGAATGAGAAACTGGTGGCTAAAAACAAATGGCTTTTTACATGACGGAAGTCTTCCATCGCTGTGCCATCAGTTCAATAACGGAACTCTCACCAACACTACCATTTTTCAGCAGCTGGCTGACAAGGTGAATCTGAGCGGACCGGTCACAGATCTTTCTGCATTTGCGAACAGTTATCTTGAAGTTTTCTCAAAGGGTTATAATTATGCTTTCGGGATTGCTGCAGGAGCTATGATAGTTTCGCTCCTGGTCTATGTCATTTTCAACAAACTTCTGCCTAACAAGGAAGTCAAAACTGCCGCTATTGCCACTGAGAGAATTGATTTCAAACCGGTTCCCCTTATTGCTGCGATACTGGCCATCGGAGTCACTGCATTTGGACTCCATTTCATTAAGCAGGTAGGCTGGGCAGCAGGATTTGCATTCGGGCTCTTCGCAGGCTTCATAACCTGGATATTCCTCACATCACGCAAGGAAGAGAGGGCAAGGATAACAGCGCTGGTGCTTGTATTTATCGTAGTTGTCTTCTTTTGGATGTCATTCCATCAGAACGGGCTCACGCTGACCCTTTTTGCCAGAGATTACACGGTGAAACAGGTAGGGGCATTCACAAACCTCTTCTACACATTGCCTTCAATGTTAGCAGTTATAGGTGCTATCGCCGGTATTGTTATGATTGTTTATAAAAAACAGAAACCAGGCTTGAAGATTTTCGGTGTCATATTGTTTATTATTGCAATTCTGTTCGCTTCATTTTTTGTCGGTGGATTTGATCCTACCGGATTAATGAGTAAACTTTTCAACACTTTCGAATCCCGGAATGCAATAGAACCAGAGGTCTTCCAGTCTTTTAATCCGCTGTTTATTGTTGCGCTCACTTTCCCTGTAATGGCCGCCTTTGCCTGGATGAATAAAAAGGGCATTGAACCTTCCACTCCGAAGAAGATCGGCATTGGAATGATCATTGCTGCTCTGGGCTTCATCGTGGTCCTGATTGCATCCATAGGTGCTCCTTCTCCTGCATCCTTAGACGGATTGCCTGTTGCGGACAGCGATAGAGTTTCACCTTACTGGCTGATCAGCAGCTATCTTGTTCTTACCATTGCAGAGCTGTTCTTAAGTCCAATGGGACTTTCATTTGTCTCCAAGGTGGCTCCGTCACGGTTCCAGGGACTTATGCAGGGAGGCTGGCTCCTTGCGACTGCTGTCGGGAACAAACTACTCTTCGTAGGATCTTTACTCTGGGATAAAGTCAATTTGAGTGCGCTATGGCTTGTATTTATTGTGTTCTGCCTTCTTTCTGCAACATTTATCCTTGTGATATTGAAAAGACTGGAGAAAGCGGCTTCAAGCTGATTAACTTGAATAATAAAAATACTTCCACGCCCCTCCCTCAAGAACATGGGAGGGGTTTTATTTTAACGGTAATATTTATATTATTCATATAATTGAATCATTTAATTGAATTTATTAAATGAATACTTTATATATTCAAATATTTGATTGTAATTTGGTAAAATCATTAGTTTTTAATATCTTTATAGTTTATATGCATCCCATGAGGATGCAATTTTTATTTGTCATAATATGAAAGTTCTGAAATTTGGCGGCTCCTCTGTCGGTAATCCTGATCGCATAAGGGAAGTGAAAAGGATCATTGAATCACAGTCTTCTCCTTCCGTAACAATTATTTCTGCTTTCCAGGGAGTGACGGATCAGCTTCACAAGATATCGGAGATGGCTTCAACCGGGGATATCGAATATAAAATTCTTTTCGAAAAGATTATTGAAAAGCACATTGAATTTACGACCAGGTTAATAGCTGATAAAACAAACCAACAAAAAGTACTTGAAAAAATAGGCATTATTTCAAATGAACTAAGTGAGACTCTTAAGGGTATAAACATACTGCGGGAACTGACAAGGCATTCTTATGACCAGATTATCACATCCGGCGAAAGACTCTCTTCCCATATTATATGCAGCTTCATTGACAATAGTATCTATGCTGACTCCCGTGAATTCATAAGAACCATCTACAAGGGCGGCAGCATGGTGGTTGACTTTGAAGTTACCAATAAACTTATCAGTGAAAAGATCGGGGAACCGGATAATCATGTCATTGTTCCCGGTTTTATTGCCAGCAATTCAAAGGGTGAGACAACATCGCTCGGGAGAGGCGGCTCAGATTATACTGCTTCAATAATTGCTGCAGCTCTGAAAGCAGAGTCACTGGAGATATGGACCGATGTTGACGGTTTTATGACTGCTGACCCCGGAAAAGTTGACAAAGCCTATACAATTGAGAGTCTGACATACTCTGAAGCTATGGAACTCTCTCACTTTGGAGCCAAAGTCATCTACACCCCGACATTGCGTCCGGTATATAAGGAAAATATACCTGTTGCAGTCAGGAACTCGCTCAATCCGGATTCAAAGGGAACTGTAATAAGTCAGAAATCAACAGACCAGGGACGCAGTCCCATTAAAGGGATCTCTTCAATCGATCATATTAACCTAGTAACCCTGCAGGGACCGGCAATGGTCGGAGTTACAGGTACTTCAGCGCGGCTTTTCGGTGCCCTGGCTAAACAGGAAATAAATATTATCCTTATCACACAGGCTTCTTCTGAATTCTCAATAACCTTCGCTGTAAGTCCTGATGTCTCAGCCTCTGCCTGTGAAGCAATCAGAGATGAATTCAAAAATGAAATAGAAAAGAATGATGAGCTCAAAATCCTTGTAGAAAAAGACCTTTCGATAATTGCAATCGTAGGTGAAAGGATGAAGAATACTCCCGGCATTTCAGCAACACTTTTCAGAGCACTGGGCAGAAGCGGTATTAACGTGATAGCAACTGCCCAGGGCTCTTCAGAGCTGAATATCTCAGTTGTCATTAAAAATGAAAGCCTTAAAAAAGCTCTTAATGTAATACATGACGGATTCTTCCTTTCCACTTTCAGGGAGATGAACCTGTTTGTAGCCGGCACGGGAGTTGTGGGGTCAAGCTTGCTCAAACAATTGCAGAAACAGCACGAGCTTCTTCTTAAAAATCACAGTATTAAAGTCAACCTCCCGGGTATAACAAATTCCCGGAAGATGCTTTTTGACACAAAAGGGATTCCACTTGAATCATGCAGGGAGGTGTTGAAATCTACCGGTGAAAAGGCCGATATATCACTTTTCATCCAGCAGATGAAAAAGCTGAATCTCAGGAATTCCGTATTTATTGACTGCACTGCTGATGCCAGAATTGCATCAAAATATACAGAGATCCTGTCGGGATATATTTCTGTAATAACTGCAAATAAAATTGCATGCTCATCGGAATATAGTTATTATCAACAACTTAAGACTATCTCCAATGAGCGCGGAGTGCGTTTCATGTTTGAAACCACTGTCGGTGCAGGCCTTCCGATAATCAAAACAATAAGCGACCTTGTACTTAGCGGAGACAAAATTTACAGGATAGAAGCCGTACTTTCAGGAACCCTGAATTACATTTTCAATGAAATCAGCGAAAGAGTACCATTGAGTCAGGCTATCCGGCAGGCAAAAGAGAAAGGATATTCAGAACCTGATCCTCGAACTGATCTGAGCGGGACCGACGTGGCAAGAAAGATACTTATACTCGCAAGAGAAGCAGGATATAATATTGAAAAGGAGGATGTTGAAGTCACTAAATTCCTGCCTGACGAATGTTTTGAGGGCGATATAAATGACTTTTACAGAAAGGTTGAGAAATATGATCCTGAATTTGAAAGACAGAGAGTTGAACTGGAGCGACAGAAAATGAAATGGAGATTCCTTGCTACACTGGATCAGGGAAAAGCAAATGTCAGGCTGGTGACCATCGATATGGATCATCCTTCATACAACCTTGAGGGAAGCAATAATATAGTGCTGCTGACGACTGAAAGATACCGTGAGCTCCCTATGGTCATTAAGGGTTATGGTGCCGGAGCAGAAGTAACAGCTGCTGGCGTGTTTGCTGATCTAATGAGGGTGGTTAATGTTTGAAGGTTTCAGGTTTCAGGTACCAGACAAATTGAAATTTAAAAGTTGAAACATGGAATATGGAACATGGAACATAATATTTATATTACAGATTTTAAAATTGAGTCAGACTCATATAACATATTACTCCACTAATTTAAAAGCTCCTGAAGTCAGTTTCAGGGAGGCTTTGCTTAAGGGTCTCCCTCCTGACGGGGGATTATACATGCCATCATATATTCCCAAAATAACAGGGGAAGAATTGACCGGATTTGTTTCACTTGAATATTATGAGTTAGCTTTTAATGTTCTCAGGCATCTTTTATTCAATGAAATCAGCAGCGAGGACCTGAAGGACATCTGCAGGGATGCATATAACTTTGACGTGCCTGTTGAGAAAGTATACGACCGTAAATATGTTTTAAGACTTGATCAGGGGCCGACAGCCTCTTTCAAGGATTTTGCCGCCAGATTGATGGCACGGCTCATGTATTATTTCATTTCACGCGATAACCTTCGTTTCACAATATTAACAGCAACTTCAGGCGATACAGGCAGTGCCGTGGCAAGTGCGTTCCACGGACTCAGGAATATTAACGTGATCATTCTTTTCCCTGCCAGGGAAGTCTCTGATACCCAGCGAAAACAGATGACCACCCTTCACGATAACGTAAACATCATCTCTATAGACGGCAAATTTGATGATTGCCAGGAGCTTGTGAAGCGGGCGTTTCTCGATCCGGAGTTATCTGACATTCGGCTATCCTCAGCAAATTCAATTAATATCGGAAGGCTGCTTCCGCAGTCTGTATACTATTTTTATGCCTGGTCAAAAATATCGGTGAATACTGATGATAATATAATTTTCAGTGTTCCTTCGGGTAATTTTGGCAATCTTATGGGAGGGATCATTGCCCGCGAAATGGGTCTTCCTGTCAGGAAATTCATTGTCGCAACAAACTCAAATAACGAAGTTCCTGAATTTTTAAGGACAGGCAATTATAAAACAATAAGCCCCTCAATTAATTGTATATCAAGTGCAATGAATGTTGGGCACCCCAGCAACCTGGCAAGGATTGTGGCATTTTACGGAGGGCTGATGAACGAATCAGGATCTCTTTTAAAGACACCTGACATGGAGAGGATGAGAAATGATTTCTTTGGCATCAGCGTTTCAGATGAGGAGACCAGGTCATCAATTGCCGGTTGTTATAAAAAATACCGGATGATCCTTGAGCCGCATGGGGCAGTCGCATGGAAAGGTATGGAATGTTACCATGAATTTTCAGATGACTCCGGCAATCAACTTTTTGTGGCACTTGAGACTGCACATCCTGCCAAATTCCGCAAAGAAGTGGAAAGCTTACCGGGATTGTCACTGCCTTCACCTGATTCACTTGCCAATATTGACAGCAAAATAGAAAAATTCACAGAACTGGAAAACGATTATGAAAAGCTCAGGAGCTTCATCCGTGAGCAAGGTTAATAAAAACTTGAATATATGTATATAGTATGTGCCGATCTTGAAGGAGTTTTTGTACCGGAGATATGGATCAGTGTCGCCAAGTATACCGGTATTAATGAATTAAGATTAACGACCCGCGACATTAGTGATTACAATGTTCTAATGAGACGGAGGCTTGAGATCCTTAGGCAGAATGGCCTTATGCTTCATGTGATCCAGCATGTCATTTCAGGCATTAAACCATTGCCGGGAGCGACAGAGCTCATTGCGTGGATCAGGAAAAGGACACAGCTAATAATCGTATCTGATACTTTTACCGAATTTGCTGATCCATTGCTGGAAAAACTCGGACGTCCGACACTCTTATGCAATCATCTTACTATTGATCACCTCGGAAATATCCTTGACTATAATCTTCGTCAGCCTGACGGTAAAATGAAAGTTGTGGAAGCTTTGCAAAACCTTAATTATAAAGTTATTGGAATAGGAGATTCCTATAATGACATTCATATGCTTAGGAAGGCTGAAGCTGGTATCCTGTACCGCCCCCCTCAGAATGTGATCAACGATAACAGTGACCTTCCGGCCGTCAACTCATATGAAGAGCTCAGACAGGTCATATCTGATATCCTGGAAAAAGAAAAAACGAATTAATCTGAATTTACACTGTGTGGTCCCGGAATACTAATAAAGTATTGCTGATGTGTATTTATCGGCAATATCTGTCTGGTCTTTCGCAAGGCCAGAGATCATCACAATCATGTTTTCTTTCCATGAAAGAAATATTGTGCCATTGTAACCATCGGTAAAAACATACTTGCCGCTGTCCGTCTGATCGGGCTCTATACCCGATAATGCAAGGTATTTTTCTGCAGTGCTGAAAGCCTCCTGAAAGGTGTTGAATTTCATCAGGTAGATATTAAAATTATCACTCCCTGCCTCGTAAGAGGCTTTAAATGCCTTGTTCAGAAACTGGTGACCAAGGACGCTCTCATTGATATAGTTCTCCTCGTTAAGTTTCTTTCCTTCATCGGGGAACCGCGTCAGCAGATCAGGCATTTTCGTATCACCGCCAAGCATCCCTGCAACCCTGAGTGAAAGGGATTCGGCAGCCTGGATTGTCCCGGGCTTTTTTGAATAAGTTCTTATCTTCACATAATAGTTGCCGGTGAAGAAATTTGTCATGCCGTCAATAGTGTATCCCTGTGCGCCCAGGTTAATAAACCTGTATGACGGAGATCGTTCGGAGGCATATATCCCGAATGCCATTGTGTGATCGCTGTGCCTGTAGATCTCGAGCTTTATGATATCCTTCCCCTTCTTATATTCAGCGACATTAAGATCCTGGAATCCGAGTGCATTGTAACCGTCAGCGGCACCGTTGATGAAATCCCATAGATTTTCAGGTAAGTAAACAGGGTACTTCGTGATGATTTTATATCCGTTCAGCACCGGCCAGGTCATTTCCTGTCCAGATGACATGCCATACAGAAATGCTATTAATATTCCGGTCAGAAAAACTTTTTTCATCGTAACATATTTATTGTCAGGCGAGGAATTCAAATGGTACATCCGTCAGCCTCGAAATATCTGCAATCTTCTCTTTCACGTTAAATCCTTTCTGGCACTTTATGGTGCACTCATTACAGTCGCTGCATGGATCGCCCGAAATACCGAGTTCTCCCAGAAGGGTTTTTGCCATTGAAGGATTTGAATAGCCATAGGCATACATATATGCACGCATCAGGTCCTGTACCGGCATGTTATACGGACATGAGGGTACACACTGTCTGCAGCCTGAACAGTAAAGTCCCGTTTCTTCACGGGCGGCAACCAGGTCATTTTTCTCCTTATCATTAAGGGTGATATCGGTCAGGAGTTTTTCATTGGCATCAAGATGATCAAAACTGGTCATGCCGGGAATGGTGGTAGTGACATCAGGATTGGATAACACCCATTTTATTGCAGCCGAAGTGTTCATCGGTTTTGTTCTTTCCCTGTCAAGGAATCCGCCGTCTGGTAATTCTTTTCATAAAATATTCAGTTCAGTTTTCTGATTCTTACTTCAATATTTGTGTCACTTAATAATTTTATTAATTCATCAGTATCAGTATCTCCATAGTGGTAAGGATACAGGATTTTCGGTTTAACTGCCCTGGCTGCATCAGCTACCATTTCAGGAGTCATTGTATAAGGCAGGTTCATGGGAAGAAATGCTATATCAATATTTTTGAGTGCTTTCATTTCCGGTGTATTTTCAGTATCGCCGGCAACATAGAATTTTGTATCCCCAATTGAAATAACAAATCCCAGACCATTGCTCTTAGGGTGAAAGGGTTGTCCTGGCGATCTCATATTTACAATGTTATATGCAGGCACAGCCTCAACATTGATGTTTCCGATCACCTTTTTATCGCCTGCTTTCATAACCTCTGCCCATTTCACTTCTAAAGCTGAGCTGGCGTTACAAAGCATTACTGTTCCCTCCTTGCGAAGATCACTGATCAGCTTTGTATCAAGGTGATCGTAATGTTCATGAGTCACCAGGATCAGGTCAGCTTTCGGAAGTCCTTTATAATTCCCCGAGCTGCGGACAGGATCGATATGAATTGAGTAATCATTGAATTTAAACATAAGAGATCCATGACCCACAAAATATATTTCCACGACGCCTGCTGAGGTGTTTATCCTGTCAAAGGCAGGCGGTTCCTGAGAAAAACCCATTATACTCATAGTAAATAAGATTAGGATAACAATTGATACGGATATTTTTGATCTGGCCATTATACAACTTTTTATTTACAGGTTATTAATTCAGTAGCAGGACTGTTAATCAGGTTCTTATCCCAAGTACCAGTATATCATCTATTTGCGGTGACTGGCCCATCCAGTCAATAAGGTTGTTTTCCAACAATTCTCTCTGCTTGTCCATCTGGCAATCCTGAATCTCAAGGATAAGCCTTTTGAAATTTTTCTTCATGAATTTCCGGCCGTGTGCTCCTCCGAACTGGTCTATATAGCCATCCGAGAACAGGTAATATGAAATTCCTTTTTCGAGATCCCATTCATAGAAGACAAACTCCTCATGCATCCTTGATGATATTCCGATGGGCATTTTGCTTGCGTAGATAGTTTCCATGATATATTTGCCGTTTGACATAGATCCGTCATGCATTTCTTCAGAGTTTTCCTCATAATTTCCAGCTTCTTCTTCGGTAAGTTTCCTTACTCTGAAGCATGGATTGTAAGCTCCCGAGAATTCAATGCGTTTCGCACTATAGTCGATCACAAGCAGGCCCATATCCATACCATCTTTTGCTTCATCATCTCCGCCAGACTGCTTCAGTGATTCAGTTACATGAAGCCTGAGCTGATTCAGGACATAATCGGCACGTGGGGCAGACTCCTTATCGATTATTTCATCAAGGAACGACATACCGAGGAGACTCATGAATGCACCCGGCACACCGTGTCCCGTACAGTCGGCAGCCACTATGTAAAGCCTCTCTCCTTTCCTCATCATCCAGTAGAAATCACCGCTCACTATGTCTCTTGGCCTGAAGAGGATGAAATTCTCCCTGATATTATCTGTAAGTATTGATTGGGATGGAAGCAGCGCCATCTGGATCCTTTTTGCATAATGGATACTTGATTCGAGTTCTTCCTTCTGTTTTACTACGACGGCAGTCCGTTCACGCACAATTCCTTCAAGGCGGATGTTCTCATTTTTCAGCCGGCGCGTATAGGCGCTGATAATTCCCCAGATTATCAGGAATGCTGCAAGAACATATCCGAAAAAGGCCAGTATGGTGGCATACCAGGGTTTAAGAATAATAAATTCATACTTGAGTTCATTTCCTGTAAGCCCGGTAAGAGTTCTGCTTCTGACATAAAAAGTGTAATGGCCGTAGGAAAGATTTGTGTATTCTTTTTTCGAATAGATTGCTTCCTGTGTAAATCCAAATGAAATACCTTCCCATTCTGACCAGTCTTTATCATATCCTTCAAGCTTATAGCTGTATTCAGTCTGAAGCTCCTCTATAAAATAAGGTGTAGTCCACTCAAAGGTTATCTCATTCATGTCATAACTATATTCAGGAATAGTGGCAGAAGGAGACTTGAATAAAGGGACTCTCCTGTTATTATCAATATGTGAATGAAATGAACCTTTCATTATTACAGAATCTGTCCCGACAGTTATCGAAGCAAAACGTGTATTTACCCTGGTTGAGTCCGGTAATAACTTGTCTTTATCAAGCACATAAATGGTTTTTGATTTGGTCAGATATATCCTTCCTTCCGACTCCATAATATCCAGTATTGGCACATTTGGCAGAAGGTTAAGTACACCTCTGTAAGGCTGTATACCTTTATCTGTGGGACGGAAAAGCATGTCATAGTTTTTATTATCAATGCCGCTGAAAAATATATCACCCTCAGAATCAAGAAACATATTCTGAGAGATTATACCCTCTGAGAATCCTCCTGTCAAGCTGTTATCGATTATAAAAACGTCATTTGACTTATCATATCTCATAAGCCCCGATGATGTTGTGACATATAATTCATCATCGATCATTTGCAATGAATTAAGCTTTATTTCAGGGACTCCCTTATCCTGACCATACCGTATGACAGTCGTATCCATGCCATTAAACGACAAGCTGTATAAAGCTGATGGATCATCAGTAATAAACCATAATCCGCCATCTTTCTTTTCCACCATGCTTAATATAAATCCGGGAAATCCGACTATTGTTTTCATATATTGCCAACGAGTCCCTTCGTCTTTCAAAATCATTATGCCGCCCATTTCAAGCCCCAGAAAGACAATATCACGGTCAATTGCCGACTGGAGGATTTCTTTCGTGCTGATCCCTAAATCAATCTCAGTTTTTGGCAGGTTGATACAGTTTTTTTCGACCCGCCTGACCAGATCATTCTCAAAGATTTGTATTGTACCATTTAAGGAACCTGTCAGCAGAAATTTGCGATGATTTGTGTTGATTACCTCCAGCGGTAAATATTGCCCCTCTGTCAGGGGGATCTTCCTGAATCTGATATTATTTTTATCGTTGATATAAGATTTCAGTATTCCTGCGTCAGATGAAAGGAAAATGTGATCCTGAAATTCAGAAATATCATTAACACCGTATTCGATACCCTGTTTTTCTGAAAACTTCGTGACCGGTATATTTAGGTATGCTTTATTTAAAACACCGTATGTTGCGATCCACAGCTCAGAATTACTCTGATAATCGCAATACAAAGCATGTACGGCATCATCAGTAAGGTCACTGGTCTCGACGGTCAGCTGATAGATCAGTTCTCCTGATCGGTTAAATACAAGTACTCCTTCCTGGTTGGTGGTTCCGATTGCAAAAAGATCATTGCTTATTATGGCACCGGCATAGATATTTGCAGCTTCGAACTTCTCGTTAAAGCGTTCATCTATAAAGTCGCTCCTTACAATCCCGCTTTTGTAATCATACAGAAACAATCCTTCAAAGTATGTGCCGACGAGTATATTGTTTTCATCGAATGGTAAAATTGTAGTGCATGGTTTTTCTTTAAAGAAATCACCTCCGGGTAATGGAGAGATTTCTGTGCCGTTCAGTTCAAAAATGCCTCCAACATTATCAGAAAATATAATTTTGTCATTTATTTTTACGAGCCGTAATGCGTTTAAAAGTCCATATTGCTTAAGGTCAATTTTTGAAAGTGAGTCATTTCCAGTATCATAAACGTAAATAGCTCTTGGCCCCTGGAACATGACTTTATTATCAAGCACCTCAATAGAATATATAATTCTTATTTCAGGTATTGAATCAACCCTTTCTGCCAGAGATACATATTCAGCAGCTCCTTTTTCACCAGGATGAAGGTACCCGAATTCAAAAGCACAACCTACATATACTATACCTTTGTCATCAGACTGAAGAGAGTATATTCTCTGATTATTCTTTATCTGTATGGCTGACCATTTGGTTCCGTCATAACGGATCACCCCCCGCTCCTGGTTCCCGAAATACATATTGCCGAAAATATCCCTTGTAATACACCAGTTCTGTTCTGATCCCTGGGTTATCTGCGTAGAGTAAGTTTTGATGAACGGTACACCATATTTGTTCACCTGCCCCGATGAATCAAATAACAGTGTGACCAGGAAACACACCAGAACGAACCTTTTCATAAACTCATTTGTTATTATGTCTGACAAAATCAACTATAAAAATACTAATCTTATTATTTTAATCAAATTTATTATTGGCACTTTCGTTATATATTGAAATTTACTTAACTTGCCAGTAGAATTTAGGGTACAGCGTTAATCAATTAACACTGATGTATTTAGGGATAATAAAACGGGCGGGAATACCGGTATTTCTTATGGCTTTGTTTTCATTGACCAGCGGACAGACGGTAAAAAGTCACAAATACCTCTTTGACAGTGACTTACAGGATAATAGCGTCATTTCCACAGATCATTCCCTCATAATAAACTATTCTGCATCAGAACTTTATCTCGAGAATTTAATCAATGACAATGGCACTTTCTACAAGGTATCAATACCTGGACATACTCCCGCTTCCGAACCCGGGAAACCTGAATTGCCTGTACTCAGCCGGATAATAACTGTACCGGAAGGTTCTTCATATAAGATCAGAATCACTGATGTCAGAACAACAAGAATAAAGCCTGCAAGGAAGAAGATAGAAGGGATACTGTTTCCGGCCCAGGAAGGAGAAACCAAAGAGCCTCAGAAACAAAAACCTCCTTTCAGGATTGATAAATCACTCTATGCTTCCCGTGAATTCATCAAATCTGACACAGTAAGAATTGAACGGATAGGAAGAGCCAGACAGGTGAACCTTGCAGCTCTTTATATCTCCCCGGTTATATATAATCCCGGATTAAACATCCTCGAGGTGATCACCTCAATGAAGATTGAAATAATCTTTACACCCGGAGAGGAAGGAACAAAAGCCCTTTTTCCCGAATCTCCTCTTTTCCGGGAAACTTACAGCAAGGCGATACTTAATTACAACCCTGACGCAGTAATACCGGGATACACAGATAGCCCGGCAAGAATGATCATCCTCACCGATACTGCTTTTAAGAAACATCTTGAGCCGCTTATCAGGTGGAAAACTCAGAAAGGATACAAACTTGACGTACTTTATAAAGGAGCTGCATTTGCCGGAAACACATATACTGAGCTCAGAGATACAATAAAAAGCATTTACCTGGCTTCAACAGGAGATAATCCTCCCCCGGAATTTCTTCTGATCATCGGCAATGTGGCAAAAATACCCTACTATGGCACCGGAAATGTTACGGATATGTATTACGGTGAGGTTGACGGAAATGGCGATTACATACCGGAAATGTTCATTGGCAGGCTGCCGGTTGCAGATACAAATGAGCTCAAAACAGTGGTAAGAAAAATAATACAGTACGAAAAATTTGAATTCGCAAACACCAATAAGTTTTATAATTATGCTCTTGCTACTGCCGGACTAGATGATGTTAATGCTTTGTACATGAACGGGCAGGTCAATTATGCTATCAATAATTATTTAACTCCAGAAAACCGGATAAAAGAATACCACTTGTATAATGGACAAAGCAATGGTGATACAATTAAAAAGTTAATTAATCAAGGTCTTTCTTTTTTAAATTACACCGGTCACGGAAGTACAACAGCATGGCTCAGTATGGCTTTCACAAGTGATACAGTCAATGTCCTGAAAAATAAGAACATGTATCCGCTTGTTATCAGTAATGCCTGCCAGACATCAAGTTTTGAGCTATCCAATTCATTCGGAAATAAATGGGTCACTTCAGCTGATAAGGGTGCGATAGGTTTTATAGGCGCTTCTACCGACACCTACTGGAAAGAGGACTTTTACTGGGCTGTCGGTCTGGGAACACCATCAGACGATCCGACATATTCAACAACAGGTCTAGGTGCATACGACAGGCTTTTTCACACGCATGATGAAGCCCCTTCTGATTGGTACTCGACCATGGGACAGATTATTCATGCCGGCAACCTTGCCGTCAGCGCAAGCACGACGGACAAAAAGAAGATGTACTGGGAAATATATAACCTTGTTGGCGACCCGAGTGTAATACCAATTATCGGAACACCCGGTGAATTTGCTATTTCCCTGCCGGATACTCTTCCCAATAATATAACCTCATGGTCATTTACTGCCGAGCCATTCGCATATGTTGCGATATCTCATTTCAATACCCTGTGGGATGCTTCCCATGTCAGCCCCTCAGGTTCGGTGACACTTGAAATGCCCGGAGTATCAAATGATTCCTGCCTGCTGGTAGTAACTGGCCAGAATAAAATTCCAATAATTAAAACCATATACTTTTCCAATATAAGCAAAGAGTTCATCAACCTGACAAAATCAGATATGAACGACAGTGCAGGAAATAATAACGGCCGCGCTGATTTCGGGGAAACAATATACCTGAGTCTTACGGTGAGCAACCTCGGGATGGAAGATGCCGGGAATCTTTATGCAAAGATATCCTCCGGATCTGAATGGATCACAATAAACACCGATTCGGTTTTTGTAGGAAATCTTACCGGAGGATCAGAAATTATAATGGATAACGACCTGTCATTCACTGTTTCAGACAGCATTCCAGACAACAGTATTATAACCTTTGACATTATCCTTAAGGATGACCTTGAGGAAAAACTTTATAAAATTGACATATCCGCGCATGCTCCTGAACTGGATATCTTAAACTTTATTATGGACGATTCAGCTTTCGGCAATGGTGACGATATTGCTGACCTTGGCGAAACCATCGAAATAATTTTCCAGGTCAGCAACCAGGGGAGCAGCAGTATTTCAGGCATGTTCAGTATTGCCAGCCCTGATACTGTCCTTACCATTCTTGAACCAAGCGTAAAATCAGGGGTGCTGGAATACGGGGAAACAACGAGCATTCCCGTATCTGTCAAAATATCTGAAAATGCAAACTCCGGAGAGACAGTTAACCTGTCTGTCGTACTTGACTGCAGTCCCTATCTTGTGACCAGGGAATTTTCATTCAGGGTAGGTCAGATAAGAGAATCCTTTGAATCCGAATCATTCAGGATATTCCCCTGGCTCAACATCAGCAAAGTACCATGGATAATCACCGGGACTGATGCTTATGACGGCATTTCTGCAGCGCGTTCCGGTGCTATTTCGCATAGCTCGTCAACCGTATTATCTATTAAAACGTATTATCCGGAAGCAGATTCCCTCAAATTCTACCATAAGGTCTCTTCAGAACTTAACTATGATTTCCTTGTGTTTAAGCTGAATGACAAGGAGATGTATAAAAAATCCGGAGAGACAGCATGGGAAAAGAAAGTGATCGCTGTACCTGCAGGATATAACAAGCTGGAATGGATCTACAGAAAGGATCTATCAGTATCCCATGGATTCGATGGTGCAATGATTGACATGATAGATTTCGCAGGTCCCGGAACTGTAAGGTATGTCAGAAGAGATCTGGTTGCTGCAAAGCTGGTCACTCCTGTTCAGAAGGAAAAGATTGGAAAGGAGTCCGTTACACTCAAAGTTCTCAATGAAGGACCTGATACTATAAGAGGCTTCAACCTGGCATATAAAATAAATGATGATGCACCAGTCAAGCAGTATTTCCAGAACCCGGTGATCCCGTTTGGAGATTCTGTAACTGTTACATTCAGCGCCAAAGCAGATTTTTCTCTCTATGGTATTTACAATTTTGAAGTTTATGGCTATGGCAATGCAGATGATTATCCGCTTAACGATACTTTAAAGACCAAAATAGAGCATACAAATGTTGATGAACCCCTTCTGGTTTTTCCCAATCCCTTCACCAGCGAGCTTAAGATTGTAATCAATTCGGATGTCTCAGGCACGGCACATTTCTCACTTAACTCCTCTGCCGGAAAGAAATTGATGGATTTTGTAAAACCTGTCAAAAAGGGAGCGAATCAGATTATCCTTGATGGTAGAAGACTGATACCTTCTGTCTATTACCTGAAAATTGAATTTCCTGGTATTTCAAGAACAGTGCCGGTAATAAAAGTAAAAGAGTGACCTTTTCATCATATCCCGCGAATTGATTAGCTTTATCCTGAAAATATATTTTATCATGACATCTGTAATTCCGACCCGGGGATCAGCCCTTGAGCTTTTCAAAAAATACAACAGGACAGAAAGTCTCCTGAAGCATGCCTTTGCCGTTGAAGGAGTGATGAGATATATGGCCATGAAGGCAGGAGAGGATGAAGAGAAGTGGGGTGTAATAGGACTGATACATGATCTTGATTACGAGATGTATCCCGAACAGCACTGTGTAATGACAAAAAAGATCCTGGAAGAGAATAACTGGCCGGAAGAGTATATCAGGGCTGTGCTTAGTCATGGCTGGGGACTTGCCTCAGATGTTGAACCGGTGACTTTGCTTGAGAAGACCATTTATGCTATGGATGAGCTTACCGGACTGGTGACTACAAGTGCCCTGGTAAGGCCGACCAGGAGTGTAATGGATATGGAGGCAAGATCGGTTAAGAAGAAATGGAACGACAGGAGATTTGCAGCAGGTGTAAACAGGGAAGTAATTGAAAAGGGAGCTGCAATGCTTGGAGTGAGCCTTGATGACCTGATCACCGACTGTATAATGGGCATGCGCAAAGTGGCAGATGCAATTGGATTGAAAGGAATAAACCCCACAACCCCCCTGAAGGGGGGCTAATACCATATAATTTGAAAATATTTTCAATGCTTAAAATTAACCCCCCTTCAGGGGGGAAGGGGGGTCAGCATTCTACAGAATCTTGAGCTTTATATTCCTGAACCACACATCATTACCATGATCCTGGAGTCCTATGTAGCCTTCTTTTGCGGTATTAACGAACATCTCCCAGTCCTTGAATTTGGAACTGGCACACATTTTCTTCCAGTCGTCAGTCCAGAGATGGAACTCAACTACATTGGCGCCGTTTGATTTAAATACCACAGTTCCCTGGTAGCAGAGTATTCCTACCTTATTCCATTCACCAACAGGTTTTGTATTCTGCGGGACGGCAGGTATAAGATCGTACAGAGAGCTGGCCATATGGTTTCCGTCAACACCCAGTTTGGCATCCGGATGCCTCTCATTATCAAGTATCTGCATCTCAAGTGCAGATTTATAGATCGGCTCGCCGGGGATCTCCTGACCAAGCAGGAATATCCCGCTGTTACCGCCTTCTGAGATCTTCCATTCCAGCTCCAGTTCAAAGTTGCTCAGCTTCTTATCGTAGATGATATCACCACCGGCTTCACCTGCTCCGGACCCAATGCAATGGAGGGTTCCGTCAACAACCTCCCATCCCTTTTCAGGAAAGGTGGTTTTGTTATATCCGCGCCAGCCGGTTGTGGTCTTGCCGTCAAAGATGCTTACCCAGCCTTCATCCTGGGTTTTTGAGGTTTTTGAGGTTTTTGTCTTCCCCGACGACGCAAATGATGTAATTCCCATTATCAGAACGAATGATAAAACAATGTTAATAACTTTCATAGTAAAAACTTATTAGTATCATTAATGATTGTGGCATCGCGACGTATCGAGATGCCACAAATAATTATGCGGGCATGTCAGGTAATGACCAGCCTTCACGATAAGTGTGTTTGATCATTTCAGACGCAAATTCTCCTGCATTAATTGTAAGATTTGGCCTGTTGAATTTTGGATCTCCATCAACAATCGTGAAATTATCAGAGATAGTAAGTCTTACCTTATCATCAGCTCCGATATTCGTGAATACCATCTTTTCACCGTTCCATTCGAGTTCTCTGTTAAGACCCTGGAGTCTGACTGCAAGCACTCCCATTACGACCATTTCGTTGAAAGGACCTGCTTCAGAGAAGTTGGATTTGGTTTCAACCCTGCTTTCCGGACTCTCCTTGCATGCACGTACCCAATCCATTTCATGTCCTCCCATTACAGCTCTTTCAACTCTTCTTTCTGTCTTCGGGACTTCCGGTTTACGTCCGGATATCAGCCATGGATTCCTGCCATAGCATCCACACACCAGTGTATCTTTTGTTCCGTGGAACAATACGCCTCCTCCCTGGTCATTCATATTCTTGCCGGCAGGCCATCCTGCGGGTTTTGGTGGCTGCAGTCCGCCGTCATACCAAGTCACTTCTACTTCAGGCAACTTCATTTTTGCATTTTCCGGAGTTACTCTTGCGGGATAAGTAAGTTTAACCATCTGGGCATTCGGAGCACAGTCGGTCAGCAACAGTGTTGAGCTTCCCTGGGCTTTTATCGGGTACTGCAGCTTAAGTCCTTTAAACACAGGATGCAGTATATGGCAAGCCATGTCACCAAGAGCACCTGTACCAAAGTCCCACCAGCCTCTCCAGTTCCACGGAGTATAAAGGCTGTTATAAGGACGCATTTTTGTCGGACCTATAAAGAGATCCCAGTTCAATGTCTCAGGAACCCACTCACCTTTAGGAACATTTAATCCCTGCGGCCATATAGGACGGTCTGTAAATGCTTCTACTTTTTTAACATCTCCAATTTCACCATTCTGCAGCCATTCAACAACAAGGTCTACTCCCTCATCTGAAGAACCCTGGTTACCCATCTGGGTTGCAACCTTGTGCTTTGCAGCAAGCTTTGTAAGAAGCCTTGATTCATAGACCGAATGTGTCAAAGGTTTCTGGACGTAAACGTTCTTCCCCATTACCATCGCGTTTGCGGCGACTATTGCATGAGTATGATCGGCTGTTGCAACTATCACAGCATCAATTGATTTACCCATTTCATCGTACATTTTCCGCCAGTCCCAGTAAGGCTTGGCATCGGGATTATCAGCGAAGACTTTCTTTGAATAACCCCAGTCAACATCGCACAGTGCAATGATATTTTCTGTTCCTTTTACTGCTCTAAGGTTTGAATTTCCCATACCTCCGATACCAACAACAGCTATGTTAAGCTTGTCGCTTGGAGCTCTGTGGCCGAATCCGCTGATAACAGAGCCCGGGAGTATTGTCAACCCTGCAGCAACAGCGCCTGTTCTTTCAATGAATGAACGGCGTGTAATGTTCTTTGAATTTTCTTTCATCTGTCAGATATTTTATTACTTGTTTAAGGATTTGATTGATATGTAAAAATAATAATTTCCTTATGATTTGTATTAATATTTCCTGAACTGGTCGTTAAATTATCTTAAATATTCCTAAAGCTCTCTTATCCATATATTTCTGTATGCAACAGGGTGATCATGATCCTGCAGCATAAGAGATCCGGCGCCATGTTTTCTTACTGAATATTCAGGTATGCCTTCATATAAAGTAGGTCCCCGCAGGCTCACATTATTCTGTATCAATACGCCGTTATGGATCACCGTAACTCTGGGCGGCGTAAAGTATACTGTAGTGTCCGTGGCAAACCTTGGTGCCGTGTATATAATATCGTATGTCTGCCACTCTCCCGGTTTCCTGCAGGCATTTACCAGCGGCACATACTGCTTGTAAATGCTTCCGGCCTGCCCGTTACGGTATGTTCTGTTATTATAATTATCAAGTACCTGCACCTCATAAAGTCTCTGGAGAAAAACTCCGCTGTTCCCCCTGTCCTGGTTTGTACCTTTAGCTTCGGCTGGTGTTCTCCATTCAATATGAAGCTGGAAGTCATTGAATTTACGCTTCGTCCTGATTTCGCCGGTTCCACGAACACAAACCAGGGCCCCGTCCTCAATCTTCCATCCTGAAGGATTCCCGATGCTGTCAGTCCATTCATTATTTATGTCTGTTCCGTCAAACAGAATTATAGCATCAGAGGGTGCCATACCCGGTTGCTCTCCGGGCGTTATAATTTTTACCTCGGGATCCCATATTTCAGTCATTTCAGCCTTCATAGGGGCAGGATATTTCTGCCCAAAGCATAATACACTGATAATAAGTGCATTAAACACAATAGATATTTTTTTCATTTACGTAAATGTTATTGTTTATCAGTACTTTTCATCCTTATTGTCGCATTCTTTATTATCGGCTTTGCCCAGAAGCTGAGGCTCAGGATATATCCTATGGTAAGATACAGCACTGTCATTCCTGCCTGCAATCCAATGAGATCCTTCAGCTTGCCGATGAGCAGAGAGATGATGGCGCCCCCAGCAATTGCCGTGCAAAGAATTCCAGCAAAAGATCCGTGGGATTTTTCCACACTGTTGAGCGCGAGTGAAAAAATAATTGCATACATAACTGAAAGACAGAATCCGAGGGCAGGGAAACCGAATAATGCAAACTCCACTCTGCCAAAAAGTGTAAAAGTCAGAATGATCAGGGCGGCAAAAGTAAATATACGAAGCACAATTTTGCTGTCCATGATCTTTAACAATCCCAATCCCAGGACACAGCCGATAGTCATCAATCCCCAGAATAAACCTACTGCCCTTGCTCCTTCTATTTCAGGTCGAAGACCATGATATGTTCTGAGGAATTCTGAGATCCAGTTTGCAATCCCCTGTTCTGTTCCCACGTAGCAAAAGATACCAAGAAAGAAAAGTATCACTTTCTTTTGTTTGAATAATTCAACGTGGGTTTTCCAGGCGCCTACGATTTCGTCCTCTTTCCGTTCAACCTTAGGAAAGCGTGAAGCAATAATAACCACCATCATCAGAAGACTTACGAACCCAAAGATCCAGTATATGGATACCCACGGCAGGTTGTCAGGTGTAAGAAATGAAATAAAGGAAATGAAAAAGCCTTCGCCGGCCTGGCTGTTACCAAGATGCAGCACGAGATATGAATAGACAAACGGACTCAGGAATGAAGCGGCTCCAAAAACGAGCTGGGCTATGACCGAATTGAATGCAAAATGTTGCTCTCCTCCTGTAACCCTCAGCAAAGGATATATGGCAACCTGCAGGATTGCCATACCGCTGCCTATCATGAATAAGGAACACAGGAAAACCGGAAATACCGGGAAAAGTGTGAACAGAAGTGCTCCTCCCAGAGCAAGGATCCATGCAAGGACCAGACATTTCTTTTCGCCGAATTTTTGGATGATCATTCCGGACGGAATTGACATCAGAGCATACGCAATGAAGAATGAAAAGGGAAGCATTCCTGTGAGTGTCCCGCTTAAGTTAAAACTGTCGCTGACATTTGGATTTATCGAACCAAGTATATTGGTCAAAAATGATATCGCAAAGAAAATCAGGAAAATCAGGAAAACGAGGTAGTAATTGCGTTTCATATTTTTAATGTAATCAGCTTATTAATTATTCCTACATTTAAAGCCTCTAAAAATAATATTATTTAACTACAGATACTCATAATATGGAAAAGAAGTTATTTTTTCTTGAGCTAAAGGAAAGTTCAGGGTTAACGAAGATTTTCCAGATTTTACTTGGTGTATTGTGTATTATCATTGCCATATACTGGTTAATATTCAATATCAAATCAGTGAAAGCAGACGGTACGCTGTGGATAACAATACTTTTTCTTGTCTTCTTCGGAATCTACCAGATCCTGGCAGGAACAGGCAGAACAAGAAAATATATCTCAACTGGCCCGGAGAAACTGGTACTTAAACAGAATTCGGTGCTGCCACCGGTTGAATTAAATCCGGCTGATATTGAAAAGATTGAGATGTTCCCACTCAGCATCAGTTTCAAAATAAAAAACAAGAGCTGGATAAGGTTCCGTTTTGGTCTGTCGTACCCTGAAATTATTGAACCCATTAAAAATGAGATAGTTGAATTTGCGGATCTTAATACTATCCCTTTGGAAGTAAAAGATGAGGAATTATAAAACCCGGATTATTTCCATACCTTATCTGCGAAATCCATAAACCAGTTCCAGTCTTTCAGAAGCCTGAACACGTCACCAGCATTGTAAAGCGAGAGATAGCATCCTTTCGGATCTCCCCAGAGGTCGTCGCTGGCAGCATCTATATAAAGGGCACGCGGGGCGATAAGAGCAAGAAGCATATGCATGTCGAAAGGCATTTCATCTTCCCTGCCGGCATACTTCTTATAGTTTGAACAGAACCAGTGAGGGAAAGCTGTGTTGATCCTTTCAACAGTTTCAGGCGAGGCTTTCCAGCTTTCACCTGTCTGGGCCGGGACAATCAATGTATTAAGGAACAGAAGAACAGAGGCAAATGAAATGAAACGCAGCACATTCATGATTTAATAACTTACATTATTTCTATTGTGCTTTTATCGACCTCATCGCCGATCACAGCACTCTTACTATCCTGTCTTCTGACTGAACGGATTTTAATATTTCCCGATTTATTCCCACTTATATCGATATAGGGATTCTGATCATTGGCAACATCGAGCTCCTCAATATTTACGTTCATGCAATTCATGAATCTGAGCGCAGGCTGGTTCTTTGTTTTAAGACGAAATCCTTTCACTGATATTCCGCTGGCGTCACTGCATGCCATTCCATGCTCTGCCTTCATATCGATGTTTTCGAGAGTAACGTTTTCAAGATAAAGCTCAGGCAATCCCTGGAGATAGATTGCCTGCATGGCACCACGGCAGGTTACATTTTTAATTGAGATATTCTTAAACTGAGGTGTCTCTTCAGTTACAGGCAGTATCTCACCTTCAGTATCGCTGTCTGTTATACCGTTTTCAAGCATCTCGGAAGCAGATAAACCGCCATAATACATATTGAATGAAATTGCCTGGGTTGGAATATCCATCATATCAATATCAGAAAAAAAGATATTTTCCACAACACCGCCCCTTCCGCGGTTAGTCTTAAACCGGAGGCCGACATCAGTACCCATGAAAGTGCATCCGGAAACAGATATATTTCTTACGCCTCCCGACATTTCACTACCTATTGTGACTCCGCCGTGACCATGGTAAACAATACAGTTCCTGATTATCATATTTTCCGTTGGTTTGCCTCTTTTTCTGCCGTCTGCGTCTTTTCCTGACTTTATACATATTGCATCATCGCCAACATCAAAGTTACTGTCATAAAGCAATACGTTTTTACATGATTCAACGTCAATTCCGTCGCCGTTCTGAGAGTATGACGGATTTTTAACAGTTATATTTCTGACAATAATATCTTCACACATAAGAGGATGAAGGCACCATGCAGGTGAATTCTGGAATACAGGTCCGTCTATAAGTACTTTTTTACAGTTCACCAGACTCAACATAACCGGGCGGAGAAAATCCTTTATTTCCTCATAATCTTCAATTGTGGCAAACGGTCCGGGAACATTCATGTTGCTGATCAAAAGTCCCTTCAGGTATGATTCTGACGGATACCATTCTTTCCCGTTTTCACTGAGGACACCGCCTGATTTCACAAGGCTTTTCCACTGCGATTCAGGTACCTTGTCTTTTTTTACCGGCCGCCATGCATCTCCTGAACCGTCAAATATGCCCTTGCCGGTAATAGATATATTTTCAAGATCCCTTCCATAGATCGGTGATGTGCATCTGACAGTATTCAGACCTTCAAAGCTTGTCTCTATAAGAGAATATAACGATTTATCATTGCTGAATATCACAAGAGCCCCGTCTTCTGCATGGATGTTAATGTTGCTTTTAAGGATTACCGGGCCTGTCAGCCACAATCCTCTGGGAATTATCACCTTTCCTCCTCCTTTTTCTGAAACCCTTTCAATAGCCTCAGCAAACGCCTTTGTATTAAGTGTCATGCCATCAGCGACAGCCCCGAAATCGGTGATTTTGACACTATAATCCGGAATTACCGGTTCGGCAATCACCGGCATATTAAATTCAACACCGCTGTACAGCTCCGCCACCGATGAAGGATCACCCTTCTTCTCAGCACAGGAAGGGAAGACCAATATTATTGCCAGTAAGATATAAAGGAGAAAAGAGGTTCGGTTCATAATCTTAATATTTTGTAATTTCATTTTTTTTGTTCCAGGTGCCGGATCATATCCGGTTAAAAAGATATTATTTTAGTGGGATCCCATCCATCTGAACCTCCGAGTACCTTTTGCAGAGTGTAAGCTGTTGCTTCCTCGTCTGTCAGGGCACGAAGTCCGACAGTACCTGCCGTATTCTGAACAGTGAGATTCCGGGCTATAAAGCCATCGCCCCGGAGAGTATGAGTTGCCGATGTAACCAGCAGCCTTTCAGGCAGGAGATCAGCACACTGTATGGAAATGGCCATAAAAATGAATATGCCAGGTAAGCTTAACATCATTCTCCTTGTTACTGACAATAAGTAGATATTACAGAATCAACATCTTAAATCCATCCGGGGACCGGGAGGATTTTCCCGGTCCGTAAGGATGAATTTAACTAACCTAAACCCTTCCAAAATCAGGGCCTCCAGCGCGGATCGCCGGAGCTGCTTCTACCTATAAATCCTGTATCAAGGAAATGGAAGTCTTTGGTCGTCACCGGATCCTGCCATAGAGCAGTGGATGCACCAGCATATGCAGTCATATAACTTTTTATAGCATATGTAGTTCCGTCATTAAAATCGCTGGTATAATAAGATCCGGCAAATGATAATGTCATGGTATTAGGTCTTATACCATTCGCGACTGCTGAAGTGCTCCCAAATATGCAATTGTTTATGGTTATCGCTCCTGTGCCGGTAGTATTATTCATATCAATAACGTATCTGCCGGTGGAGGCATCCATCGCCAGCTGATTAAAAGTACAATCTGTTATTGTGATTCCGTCACATGCTGTTCCGCTCGTATACTGAACGATTGCTCCCCTGGTATAGCATATAGTTGAATTGGTGATTTTGATATTATAAATTATACCGGCAGAGTTACTTGAATTTATTACACCATAGTTTGATCCGAAAGCATAATCGTACATAATGCAGCCATTGATCACAATATTGTTGATAACCTGGGCTGCGGTCCCTCGCAATCTTACCAGGTGACGGTCAAAGTTTCTCGCAATACAATTATCGTATTTTAGCAAGCCAAGGTTACATGGTAATGACGTACCCTGGTCAAACATTCCTCTTAGCCTGGTGTTTGCATTATTGTCATTTGGATAACCGCTTATAGTTACATTCTGGAAAACCAGCGAATCTGATGTGGTCAAAGCAGCATCGATATCAAACATATGGTATGTTGATGCATTAAGCACAACAAACATCGTCGGCAAATTAGTGCTGAACACTCCCCGGATTTTAAGACTTTTGGTTAATGTGACCGGACCGGCAAAGCTGAAATTTGCACCATTGGTCAGGAGAATAACTCCACCGGCGGGAACAGAAGCAATAGCAGCAGCCAGATCATCACCGGAAGAGAGTTGTACATCGCCTTCGAGAAGAATACTTGTTCTTCCCCTTACGAAAGTAGAATTCATAAGGCGGATTTCGTACGTTCCTTTTGCGATTCCTGTGAGGTTTTTCGTTCCTGTTGCAATTTCTCCTGTTGTAAGAGGATAAGATGTTTCAGTACCATTGTCAAAAACAAGGGCCGTTGCAGCCACGCCGGGTTTCCACCTTACAGTACATGAACCAAGTCCGGCCATTTCGCTTGAATAACCGGTAAAAAGGTTCTCCGGATCTGATTTGAACTCTACAGAGATCCATTTTGATTCTTCAACTCCTTCCATAGAGCTTACAGCTTTCAGCCTGGCAGAAAACTGGGTATCTCCTGCAGGCAAAACATATGAATAAGTGGTTAAGTCGCCTGCAATATCGTAAGTATGCACCAATGCCGATGAAACAATATTGACACCTTCATAAATTTCAACGACATAATGGTCTGCGTCTTTTACAACCGACCAGGTCAGGGTTACAGTTGTTACACTGCTGATCTGGGCACTCAATCCTACAGGTGTAAATGCTCTGGTGAAAGTAAGTTTTTCAACGATCGGGTCCAGGTTATCTTTACATGCGGTTGTAAAAAGCATGGTAAATAAACCAAGGATTAATCCAGTATTTATAAATATCTTTTTCATGTGTAAATAATTTTGATTTTATCGGTCACATGGAACCCACATGTTTTGTGAACTATTTTCATCCTTTTTTGCGTTTGAAAAAACATGTGGGTTTCATAGATAACAATTTATTCTTGTTAATAGCCATAATCATTAGTCAGCATGCCATTGCTGGCGTCAATAAATACCTGCCAGATAGGCCAGAACTGGTTCTGATCCGGATTATTGGTGAAGAGGGAGTTTAACTTATTATCATCTATCATGGTAGGTTCTACCCATCCTGCAACGATATAATTGTATGTACCTGACATATCAGCAGTTTCTCCCCTGTTCAGCCCGTAAATATCAAGCTTGGTCAGTTTTCCGTCCTCATCAGCAATATATTTGTAGTAGAGATTAGACGGCACATCGGAATACTCACCAGTCTGATTGCGAAGGTTGTCCATTTTCACTTTTGCCTCATCCATTTTTGTTTTCAGCATGTCCCAGCGAATTAGAGCCATTTTACGTTCCATTTCGCCGCAAAATTCAAAGGCATGTTCCTTAACTATTGCATCAAACATAAGCTCTTTGGTTGACAAGGCGTTAACATAAGCATCTACTTTTGTTGCCCAGTCGGCCTGTGCAAATGCTCTCTGACGGATCTCCTTTAAGTATGGTGCAGCAGCAGAAGGGCCATTCAGCTCATTTTCAATTTCAGCAGCCATCAATAACACCTCTGCATAGCGCATATAGATTTTATTTACACCATCATCGTTGGTAGAAGTGACAATACGATCCATCCATTCGTAACGCCATTTACCAAAACACCAGTTATTCAAAGCACGCAATTCCTGTTTCGCGACACCGGCCACTGCAGAACCGTATTGATAAGGAACACAGGTAACATCCCTCCTGGTATCTTTTACATCATAATCATAGAACACAAAAGGCAATGGTCCGTACATTCCGCCTTGTGACTGACCAGTATACTGATCCACGCTGTTATGTTTTACACCATATGTATAGAGGTGACGTCCGCGACCCTGGGCAAAGGGTATCTCCCACAGGGATTCAAATCCTGCAGGATCAACGGGAACTGCCTGATCCTGACAATTTTTCCTCCAGAGAGTTTCAAAGGTAGTTTCAAGCTTGGCAGTACCGCTATTGATAACATCAAGACATTCCTCCAGAGCAACCGGATATAAGGTTGCGGGAGATAATTCAGGATCGGTGCTTCTTCTTATCCCGTCAGGATACTGAGAATAACCAGCTGCTCTCAGGCACAGGCGTGCCCGGAATGCCTTCACAAAAGCTTTATTGATCCCTTCGGTGTTAACGGTTCTTGAGCTCGCATTTGGCCAGGCCACCAATCCGGATGCCTCTTCCAGATCATCCATCAGCTGTTTGTAAATTACTTCACGGCTCGATTTCGGGAGATACATTGTTTCTGAAGAGACCGGCTCAAACCTTGCCACTATATCGCCCCATCCCTTTAAAAGGTCGGCATAATAAATTGCTCTCAGGGTCAAAGCCTCTCCCAATAATTCTCCCATTTCATTACCTGCTTCAGGTTTCCCATAGGTTCTTATACCGCGGATACAGATATTTGCGCGTTCAATTCCTGAATACATCATCCCCCAGGCATTATTGGTGGTATTCATATCAGTGTTTGTTGTGGAATTGACATACCTGGACAAATCGGCCCTGGCTGTAGCTGAAGTTGAACTATTATACCACTCAATATCTGAGTTGGAACCATAGTGTGTCAGGAACCTGCCCCTGTAAGAATTGGTCTGCCCAAATGGTTCTTTAATTCCATCAACAGCCATGGATGCCAGAGTCGTATTGGAAAAAATAAGCGATTCATCCAGCGTTGACTGAGAAGGGGTTTCCAGAAAGTTTTCGCACGACATAAGAAAGACGGCAAAAACCAAACTAAGTATATATATTATCTTTTTCATATTCATGTATATATATCAGATTAAAAATTAAGATTCAACCCAAATAATATCTGCCTGCTTTTTGGGTACGCCGAATAATCAAGTCCGGGTGTAAGCACGGTATTCCTCCTTGATGAAACTTCAGGGTCAAAACCGGAATAGTTCGTCAGGATAAATACATTGGATCCGGAGACATAAAACCTCAGATTCTGGATATGTGCTTTTTGAACTATCTGTGAAGGCAGTGTATATCCCAGTGAAATCGTATTCAACCGAAGGTAAGAACCATCTTCAACAGCCCAGTCGCTGAATACATGTCTGGTCATAAAGGGTGACCACATGGTTGTATTTGTATTCAATGCTTCCAACGTTGCAGGATCATTGACCAGGTTGCCTTCTGAATCAATATTGGTCCATCTTTTACCGTCGGCCATAATATCAATCATATTCCTGAATTGATATCTGGCTGTTGTGTATTCAACTTTATTGGCATTATAAATGTTGTTTCCATAGCTCCAGCTGAATACCGCTGACAGGTCGAAACCATAAGAAGTGGCATTGATATTAAACCCTCCGGTATGTTTCGGATTTGCATCGCCTATCAAAGCGCAATCTTCTATTGTAACAAAACCGTCCCCGGTCAGATCTTTAAGTTTCATCGTTCCCGGCCGTAAAGTACCTACTACTGCGGCAGCATCAGCAACACCTGCATTTAATGTCCATGTTTCTGTTCCCGCATCATAGGTAAAATCGGAAACTTCATATCTTCCATCGGATATATAACCATACATTTCGCCAACCGATCCGCCTTTTGAAACCCAGTAATCGTTGCTAATTTCGGTGGATGCCCAGCCGGTAGCCTGACCAAAGTCGTTCATCGTACCTAATGAAACTATTTTGTTATTATTGAATCCAATATTGAAACCGAAGTTAAGTCCCAGGCTTTCTCTGTTAAGAATTACTGCATTAAGTGCAAGCTCAAAACCTCTGTTTTCAGTTTCGCCCATATTCCTGTATTGAGTATTATATCCCGAACCGGAAACAGGAAAATTAATGAGAAGGTCTTTTGTTGTATTTAAATACAGTTCAATATTACCGCTTATCCGGCCTTTGAACAAGCCAAAATCCAATCCTGCGTTCCGGGTATAAGTGGTTTCCCATTTTAAGTCAGGATTGGCCATTGTTGTTGACGGAGACCAGAAAGAGGTAAATCCGCTGATCCACGAAGTGCTTCCGGCATTGAATATCTGTGCTATCTGACCTGATGGGATATTATTGTTACCGGCAGTACCATAGCTGAAACGTATTTTAAGGTTGTTAAGAGTGGATGAGATATTTTTCATAAACTCTTCTTCGGAAATTCTCCATGCAACAGCTACTGAAGGGAAATATCCCCACCTTTTTCCTTCGGAGAATTTACTGGAACCATCAGCCCTGAATGTCGCCGTGAACAAATACCTGCTTTTAAAATCATAATTTACACGGCCAAAGAAGGAAAGCAATTTATTATCAGGATTGTAGGTATTCGTAAACCTGTTGGAAACACCCTGGCTGACCAGTTTATAAGCCTGATCTGAAATGAAGAATGTCGGAAAACCCCAGATCTGGTTGAACATTGTATTTGACTCAGTGACAATCACTTCCTGACCAACCAGAAGTTTGAGTGAATGCCCCAGTCCTTCAAATAATTGCTTAAAATCATAATTTAAAGTATTTGTACTCCTTAAACCGACGCTTTTGCTTTCAGATGACTCCAGGGCAGGCATATTCTGATAGGTGGCAGAAGGAGTGTTTTTTACATAATAAGTGGTTATTCCATAGAAACGGTCATTGCTATTAATATTGTAATCGAGACCTGCTTCAGTTCTGAATTCCAGATTATCAATAATTTCCCATGAGAAGCTTGCACCCAAATTATATCTCTTTCTGAATTGCTGACGGTCATTATCCCTGACATTATCCAGAGGATTTACCATGGATGATGATACTTCTTCATCAGCATATTCGCCCATTGCCGTAAACGGGATCGGTCCGAAAATCATAGTCTGCTTTACCCTTGAATCAGTCGGTGTGCCACCAGCCTGATCGGTAGTTCCGGCGCCATAGATCCTGGTATCTGAATAACGTAAATTAAAGGAGAGACCTACTCTATCGTTAGGATTGTGATCAAGCTTAAATGAAATATTGTCGCGTTTGTATTCAGATCCAAGCATAATCTCGTCACTGTTTATGCCTGCATAACCAGCTGCATATTTCAGTTTCTCGGTTCCTCCTGTTACATTCAAATCATGGTTAAAAGTCTTTCCGATATGCCCGAAGACCTGATCATACCATTTGGTGCTGGGCTGCCCGCTGAACAAATCAATATCCTGGTACAGACCAAAATACTTCTCATAATTATCAAGATTATCAGATAACAAGGCATATTCATATTGCCATTTTACATAATCATCAATACTTAAAGAAGTCAGGTGGTCGGCAACTTTTTTAAAACCATAGTACGTATTATAGTTTACTCTTGTTTTGCCTCCCACAGCGCCCTTGGTCGTTAATATAATAACTCCGTTGGCACCGCGTGCACCATAAATAGCAGTTGAAGAAGCATCCTTCAATACATCAATGGACTGTATCTCTGATGGCGGGATATCCGAAATACTGGTAACCGGGAATCCATCAACAATATACAGAGGCGAATTGTCCTGTGTAATGGAGCCTCCTCCGCGAATACGGATATTGATTTCTGCATCCGGAGATCCCTCAGTAGTGACAACCTGCACACCGGCCATTTTACCTGTCAGCGCTTCAGCTGCGGTTGAAACAGGGATCCTGGTCAGATCTTTGCCCTGTACAGATGAAACAGAACCGGTTATGTCTCTCTTATTGACAGTTCCGTAACCGATAACGACTATTTCATCAAGCATGCTGCTTGAAGGATTTATAGCAACATCAACTGTTGTTCTTCCCTGTACCGCGATCTCAAGCGGCTCATAGCCAACATATGAGAACACCAGAGTTGCATCCGGAGGACAGTCACTGAGGGTGTAAATGCCATCCAAATCAGTGACGACTCCACGTACTGTACCTTTAATAACTACATTCAAGCCGATCATAGTTTCTCCTGTCTGAGAGTCAGTGACTGTTCCTTTCACAGTAATATTCTGTGAAAGGACCGGTAATGAAACCGCAAACAGAGCAAACATCAGCAATACCCTGAGGACTGGAAAACCCTTCCCCGGGAATTTCTTGATTTCATTGATTAGTTCTGTCATAGATTTATTGATTAGAATTAGATTAGGATTTTTATTATTATCCAAATTAAAAACTCACTTTAAGCAAAATGATCAGGGCGATGATCAAACCAATTGATATAAAGATTATCAGCCAGTTGATTCTTGTCAGTTCATCCTTTTTCTTGCTCATCATGGATACAGAGATATCTTTTAATTATTACAATCCAATGTAAAATTAAATCAAAAAGGCCTGAAGGGACCTCAGGTTCTTCCCAAAAGCAAGCGATACAATTCCCTGTGAGGGAAATATTTCCCAAATAACGGTGGTAGATTTCCCATTCTTAACAGAAAACCCTCTTTCGTGAAATCAGAAAAAAAACATGAAATGAAACTAATTCTTATTCACCGGCGAATTCCGAAGGACATATTCTGAAGCATTCATTCCGAATTCATGGCGGAAACATTTCCTGAAATGGGACAGGT
>Ga0307380_10000724_pt1 | contig 49441 bp, 41 predicted proteins | sample UN3MG_FD_202239 | JGI IMG/M metagenome (GOLD analysis project Ga0307380, IMG submission 202239) | Soil microbial communities from Risofladan, Vaasa, Finland - UN-3 | ecosystem: Environmental > Terrestrial > Soil > Coastal area > Acid sulfate soil | place: Finland: Risofladan, Vaasa | collected... | reverse complement strand
GAGATCTCCCTGCAGAGACGCTCCGGCCGTATCGGGACGGCGTCAGAGTTGTACTGCGGTTCGACGGCGAGCTCATACTGCTTTCGCAGATCTCGGGCCCTTTCGCTCCAGCCGCTTTTCTTCTTATCGGTTTGAATCGTGCCGATAATGCGATTCAGAGTGGTTTTCGCATCTCCGACCAGCGGGGTAGTTCCGGGGTAGTTTCTGCCTGTTTCAGATGGATTGATGTCGAGCTGAACCACCTTCGTGCCGATCGGGGGCAGGGTCCAGTTCTTCGTAACCTGGTCACCCGCTCCGCACCCTATGAAGAAGACGAGGTCCGCTTCGGATACGATCCGGTTCGCGCACGGTACGCAGTATGTTCCGACAGGTCCTATATAAAGGGGGTGGTCGTCGGGAATGGCGCCTTTCCCGTCCATGGAGCTCACTACCGGAATCGAGAGCCCTTCGGCGAGAGTCCGAACCTCCTCTTTTGCCCCTGAAACGATAGCGCCTCTCCCGACCACTATCACGGGCCGCTCTGCTTCCAGAAGCATCTCTTTTGCCGCTTCTATCGCATCCTCTTCGGGAACAGGCCGGTGGGGGGGACAGCTCCTATAACGATGTTCCACCACGACATCGAGCTCGGCCTCCGCCAGATCGGTGAGGTCCCCTTCATATCCCAGAAAGTCGAGGTGAACCGGTGCCGGGGTGCCGGTCGTGGCCTCCCGGAAGGCTTGCAGAAGAAGATGGGGAAGCTGCTTGATATCGTCGACCTCGACATTGTATTTGGTGACCGCTTCGAACATCGTATTATGCAGGATTTCCTGGTACGCATTTCTGTACTGGTATAGCGGCGGCTTCCTGCCTGTAATGGCGAGGATCGGAGAATGGCCGAGAAACCCGTCCTGGAGCCCTGCCGCCAGGTTGGCTGCGCCGACAGACTGTGCCAGGCATACAGCCGGACGGTTACCGGCCCTCGCATAACCGTCCGCCATATAGGCGGCAGCCTTCTCCGAATGGGTGAGAACCCTCTTGATCCCAAGTTTCTCAATCTCTACCATTGTCCTGCGCAGGATGGCTTCTACATAGAAGACGTGTGTAACGCCGTATCCTTTCAGGGTTTCAGCTATATATCTGGCGCCGGTCATTCGAGCCACTATATTCTCCGGATCTGTTTTGTTTAGTTGACTTATAATTTATCATATAATTCGCAGTTCGCCAACAGTCTGTTGAACTGCAACAGCATGGGAGTGGGGTCGAACTAGCCGCACCACAGCTTTTGAGATACTGAGGAGTGCTACCGGTCTGGGTTTTTGGGTAGGATAGATTTCCTAAGTCCACAATTCAAACAGCTGGTAGTGGAGATGTACGTGAGAGGACTTTCCACGAGGGATATCGAGGAGGCTCTAAGGGAAGGGAGACGGGGAAGCTTTTGATAAGCAAGGACTGGGACAGTGAGCTTACTGAGGAGCTATGGGAGGAGTATGAGCGTTTTTTTGTGTCGCAGTACAGATGTTTCTGTAAATGGGGTTAGCTAATGTTTAAAAGAGTGTCATCCGCATTTAGATGTGTTAGTCAATACTTTGAAGAAGAGTCGAATACCATCTAAATGGGGTTAGATAATGTTTAAAAGAGTGTCATCCGCATTTAGATGTGTTAGTCAATACTTTGAAGAAGAGTCGAACACCATCTAAATGGGGTTAGATAATGTTTAAAAGAGTGTCATCCGCATTTAGATGTGTTAGTCAATACTTTGAAGAAGAGTCGAACACCATCTAAATCGCGAATTATAACTCTTCCTATCAATATAAATAATCCAGGATGATTCAACAGGAATACCCTGACCCTGCCTCCGGGGAATTGCATACACTGTCCGTATCGTTCAAAGAAACAGGCGACGTCTTTATTTTACACGCCTTCTATATCCGGGGAGGAAGGTGTAGAGCCTGCCCGCACCGCCCGGAATTGCCGGTAGGTCAGCATAATGAAAACGATAATACCGGTCGCAAACAGAATGTAATTCTGCAGCGGAAAAAAAATCAGAAGTAATGCAAAAGACAGCAGGGCCAGGGCCCTGTCCTGCAGGCGGCACCTGGTCAGATAATAGCCGACAAGGGCCACCTGCAGTGTAAACAGCATCAACATGCCGGCAAAGGCCCCGGCTGCGGCAGCGGCCGGCTCCTGCGGAAGAAGCAGCAGGACGGGGCAGTAAATGAACAGAAAGGGAAGCAGGAAACCGGCTGCGGCAGCCTTTATCGCCTCGATTGCGGTCCTTGTGTAACCGCCGCCTGCAAGCCTTGCGGCAATCACTGCTCCTATGGCCACCGGCGGGGTCAGATAGGCGAAAATAGTGGTAAACATGGTGAAAAAGTGTGCCTGCTCGAAACCCACCCCCATTCTCGTCAGAGCTGGAACGGCAAATATCGAGGCGATAATATAGGCGGTCAGGGAAGGCCCTCCCATGCCCATGAAGACGCATATCGCGCCTATGATAAAAAGCGCAGGAAGCAGATAGCCTCCGCTCCACCTCTCGATACCGGACGACAGTTTCACCCCCAGGCCGCTCATGGTAATAGTAGCCAGAATGAGCCCGATACAGCCGCCCATGGCGGCGATCTGGGCTCCGGACTTCGCCCCATTGACAAACCCTTCAATATAGACGGAAACCGGAGGGAGTTTTTCCCTTTTAAGTACACATACCGCAAGGCTTGCCAGAACAGCGCTCACGATCGCCCAGAAGGCAACGTACCATACGGTATACCCCTTGACGAGCATGGCTACGATAACGCCGAGCGGCACCAGAAACTGGGGCGCCGCTGACAGCATCACCTTTACGTCCACCTCCTCCCTGGCCTGTTCAATGCCCAGCTTCCGGGCATTGAGCTGAACATATGTCCCGACACAGAAAAAGTAGAGAAAAGCAGGGACTATTGCCATGGCTATGATCCGGACGTAGGGTATGCCGGTCATGCCCGCCATGCCGAATGCGACGATGCCCATCACCGGCGGCATGATCTGCCCTCCGTTGGAGGCGGCGGCTTCTATGGCTGCGGCCTGCTCCGGTGTATAGCCTGTTTTCTTCATCAGGGGTATGGTGAACGAACCGGTAATTGCAATATTCGCGGCGATGTTTCCGGTTACAGATCCGACTGCTGCGCTCGAGACCACCGCCATCAATCCCGGGCCTCCATGTAACCGTCTGCCTATCAGCTTGCCCAGCTCTATGAAAAACCTGGTTGCACCGGTTGCCTGAAGCACGCCGCCGAAGACCACAAACAGGAAGATGAAGTTGGCCGATATGGGCAGCACCGCACCGTAGATACCGTTATTCAGGCTGACCGATAGATTGGATATGGTTCTTTTCAGCCCGTAGGATGTAGTATGGAAAGGCTCTGGCAGCAGGCTGCCGAAGAAGGGATATACGACGACTGCAACGGTCAGCAGTGGCACCAGCCAGCCGAACGACTGTCTTGTTGCTTCCAGTACGAGCAGGATCAGTATGGCTCCGATTACCAGGTCCGGGACGGTGCTGAACCAGGCACGAAGCTGCAGCTCTTTTGAAAATAAACGTATATACCCCAAAGCCGTAAGCGAGAGTAGTATCAGCATCACCAAATATATGCGCCGTGATCTCTTCCCGCTCGTTTCAAGTGTCGTCAGAAAAACCAGGACCAGGGCAAAGCCCAGGTGCGTTGTATTGTGCTCCACGGTTCCCTGCAGCAGCACCTGGGTGGATACCATATGGTAGAGCACCATGGCCAGTGCCACGGCGGCCGCCAGAATCTTTATTTTTCCACCAGTAACTTTTGTCATTGTACCCGGCATTGAGCTTTTTTTCTCTAGAACCTGCCAGGTTCTATTCCATATTCAGTAAAAAATTTCAATGCGCCGAGGTGAATATCCTCCCGGGGGGTGTCCCAGCGGGCCATCGTGTCACGGTTGACAAAAGCCAGGGAAGGGCTGTACCCGGCAAACAGGTCGGCGTTCTCATAGATAATGCGGCATATTTCGTACACCACATCATCCGGCATACTTTTATCGGCGGCCCACCCCATGGCCTTGCCTATACCCACCCAAGGCTCGGTCTGAGTTTCTCCCATACAGCCTGCCGGCACAGTATGCTCGGTTTCGAAGGGCCCCAGCAGTTTGTTCATAGAGGCAATGTCAGTTCCATCCATAGAGACGAAATATACTTTCCTGGTCGATGTTATTTCGGTGAGATATGACGGCAGGGCATACCTGTCGGGCGGGCGTACCAGGGTGGCGGAGCCGAGGGTGGCGTCTATCAGCCTGTCCCTCAGGGCATTCACACCTCCCGGCAGGCTCAGATACTCGAGCTTCACTTTATCCAGAACACCGGCTGACCTCAATATGGCTTTCATCATCTCCACCCTGGTCACCGATGACCTGTCGCCTATGGAAACTTTCCTACCTGAAAAATCATCCAGTGTCTTTATTTCGGGATCGAGGGTTATGAATCCCTGCATGTGATATCCCATGGTGGCTATGAAGCGCAGCCCATCGTACCGTGTGGTGAACGGCTCTTTGCCCCTGCTGGCAAGCCAGTGGAATGAAACCATGCTTACTATGAGGGTATGAGGCCTCCTTTCCGGTTCATGTAAAAGAAGCTGGAAATTTGCGGTTAAGCTTATTGATTCAATCGCAGTGGCCCTAAGCCAGGAGCTGTTTTCGTTTATCATTTCAGCCATGGCTATTGCCGCTGTATAGGATGTCATGCCTGCCATGCCGCCGTATATTTCAATATCATACGCCTTCCGAGCAGTCTGAGGGCAAACGATGGAAGCAGGCAGAACCGAAAGAGTTGCGACAATCAAAGTAGCACCAAAAATCTTTTTCAAGTTTTTTTTTCTCATTATGTAACCTCTCCTTTACTTTACGTTCATATCGAACAGTTTCCCGTTCCACTTCCCGGCAATTTCAGGGAATATAAAACTTCCCGACACCTCACCTTCAGTTGTTCCTGTTTATATGCAGGGGCAGGAACTTGCCCGCATCAGTTATATAGGGCCGCCTCCGAATCACCCTCAACATTTTTGCCTGGGACCACATCTCGGCCATCATCCGCTGGGTATCACCGCCCTTACCTAATTCGACCATTATGGTCTTGATAAGTTCTTTTTCGTCCAAGGGGGCTATATCCGGGTTTACAATCACGCTGATACTGGTACGGCCGGACTCGTCCTGTTCCTCAACCATCTGATAGTCAATCGAGGCACCGCCGTATACGGCAGGCAGAACCTCCTCGATAATCCTGAGCAGATCGGTACCGATAAAGGTCATCCCTTCTCCGGTGAGCTTGTCGAAACCCCTGATATCATAGATATGGCTCCTAAAGCCGAGCTCCTCGAGCCTGCAGCCGCACTTCCTGATCCTGATCTTCCCGTAATCACCGCTTTCCACATTCAGCAGTATTTTTCCTGTCGTAGGACAGAGAGAAGTAAAGAGGAATGCATCGACCTCTTCTTCGCCGTGGGGGGCTTTTCTCTTATGCTGAATTATGGCTTGACGGCTGGTTAAGGCATGAACCTCGCCGGAAGCTTCCGGTGCTGCACAGCTGTACCCGATGAGCCCGATATCGACCCCTGCATACATATTGACCGCGCATGCGCCGACCTCGCTAATTTCTTTTTGCTTCGCTTCTGTGAGGGGTTCTCCTCCGACGAAAAACGTTGCTCCGGAAATATCTATATTCCGTTCTCTCGCTGCCTGGCAGGCTCTGACGGCAGAGCTTGTATAGGTTTCTATTATACAGCCATGCCCCTTTTTCAGTACTTCCGATATATATTCGGAGATCTTGTAACTGTGGTCCAAATCGATATGCTCCGGTCTCGGGTAAGCTGCGCCGAAGAGTCTGCCGGCAAAAATGATATAGAATGTAGCAAGCCGCTTGGCCAGTGAGGGCCTCACTTTACCAGCGGTAGTTTGAGAAAACCACTTTATCGGTGTATTGCCAATCTTTACCAGGCGTAACATAGTTACAAGACACGCAGCTGACGGCAGTATCGGCAGCCAGAGTATCACCGGGCTGTTCGAAACGCCGTGAGCATCGACTGCAAGCCGGTTATAGGCGGCATACTGTTCATATCGGGCGAAATTCATTGTTACTTTTGTACCCTGACTCCGGCTGGCTCCTGTCGTATATTCGAAGTTATGCGCAAGCAGCGGATTATTGAAATCACTTTCTTTAAAGATAAAGACCCTGCCGTCTCGGACAACACTCTTTTTACACTTGAACTCCTCACAGCTGATGTAGACTCCTCTGCTCCTCAGCGTATGAAGTGTGGATTCAATGCCGTCTGAGCGAACCATCCGTTCGAAATCATCGTACTCACATTCTGCAAGCCGAAGCAGCTTCAGATATGGACTGTTTTTATTATCGTACACAGCCTTCTTTACAATATCCAAAAGGTTCTGCTCCCTGTTTTTCAGGCTGTTTTTGATTATATCGTAGCACTGCTCAGCACTCAACGGATCGCCAAGGAAGCCCTTAAGCCCTGAAGCAAACCGCCAGTACTTTGAAACCTTTGTAAATAATGACATGTAATACCTTTTGCCCTGTATTTTTTGTCTATAAATAAATCTGCCGGATTCAAAACGATAGAGCTATACAGAACATACGGCAAGACTAAAATTTTATACCGGTAATAATATCATAAAACCATACTATATTCACAACATATATCAGTACAGTAATGCGGGAAACCGGGTTATTATGCATGACATGAAAATTCAGTAATAGTATAATGGTCTTTCATAGAGAAACTTCAAGACTATGAACCTAAACCGTCTGGCAGTCGGCTGAAAAAAATTACATGGCATCAACAGCTGATTTCGGGATTCACATGGCCTGGGAGGAATCTTCTCACATCAGGACCTCTTTTCGTCCGCTGCGTGCTGAAAGAGAGTGCAAACATATAAAAAGACCAGGCATCTTTCAAATAAAGGAATACCATTCATGTGTTGAAAGGCACCATGACGGACTTCAATACTGACATACAGGATCCACTGATAAGTGTCATCAGGGCAACTACCACAAGGGATTCACCCGAGTTCCTCGCCGAAGCTGTCGAAAGTATCCTTCATCAGAGCTATCGCAATCTCGAGTTTTTAATAATCACTGATGGCGAGCTCGATGCCCGAAAAAAAGAATACCTCGACGGAGTAAAAAGTAAAGACAAAAGGGTCCGTATTCTTTCTACGGGGGGGTCAGACCTGCAGGCGCACGAAACCTGGGGATCTCACAAGCGAAAGGCGGTTTTACGGCTATTATGGATGCTGATGACATATCGGTTGAAGACAGGTTGAAGAAGCAGCTCGTTTTTATTCGGACCAGCGGCGCCGACCCGGTAGGCTAAAGCATACTTTGAGATAGACGTGACCAGCTCTGTCATAGGGGAAAAAACATGCCTTAAAAGTATTTGGATGTGAAAAAAACAGCCCCCCTTTTTTCTCCGGTAAACGGTTAAACCGTGCTTGCCAGATCAGAAGTGCTACAGAATCAGCGTTATGATGAACGCTTCCATTTCGGTGAAGACTACAGACTGTGGATCACTCTATTACGACAGGGATATAAAATAGAAAACACAGGCGAGTAACTTCTCTATTTCAGGAAAGGAGCGGAGTTCTACACCCAGAGGAGGGGGGCCGGGAAGGCCATACCTCGAGGACCGCTACGGAGAACGGGTTGTGTGGAAATCGGCGGAACTCGAGCGTGTGCGCAGAAAGGCATAAGGGGAGGATCAAGTGCCAAAGAAGCTTTTGTACATGAATATATATACTGTTGCGGTCAGTCTGTAGAGTGTTCTTTTTGTTTCATTGATTTTTCTATTTCTTTTAATTTATCGTACAACTTCGGTGCGTGTTTCTTCAGAAAAATAATCAGAAAACGCCTGCTCTGATCAAAAGTCACGGGAAAAGAGCCTTGAGGAGCTACCGGAATAGAGGGTGCATTTTTGGGCTTTACAATAGCTATGCCTCCCCAGAGATAGCTGAAATCGATTACCTCGACATCCTCTTGCTTACGGATATGTTCAACAGTCTTTGCCACCCCATCGAGGTTTGTATCATGGAGCGTTATAATGAAATTTTCAGCCATAAGAGGTCTGTATATCTCATAGTCGGACAAAGATCCGCTGAAAGAATGGTCTGCATCGATATGGAGATAATCTATCTTTATCCCGTTTTCCAGAAAAATGTCCGCTGCGTCTCCTGTCGGTTTTATAACAATCTCGACAGCGGGAAATAACTCCTTGAGGAAAGACCCATCGTGTAAATAATCGGGACGGCCGTACCGTAATTCCGGTTTATCTGCATCTATTAGTATTGTTCTGCTGGATTTCTCGATATCGAGGTCTCTCTGGGCCTGCCTCATTATGCGCGGGACAAAGCCTCCACCGGAACCCAGACAAACAGCGACCTTTGCCTTCAAAAGATAAACAAAACTATAATACAGCATTCCAAATCCGAGATAATCGGTACGGGCCCCATGGCCTTCGGAAAACGCACAGTTTGCCAGAATGATCCCATTCAAATATTCTTTATTCAACAGTCGGAACATATGTTTGGAGACCTTTTTCGATTTCCTGATCGCATTTTTCTCCTTGATACGAAAAAGAAGAGGTGCTTTTTTTTCAAGATCAGTATTCACTTTCCGGTTCATGATAGTATCCATAAACTCCTTGGTTCAGAACATAACGAATAAAATGATAACTGCTGCACCGACGGTTTATTACCAGAGTTCAGTGGAGTGAACCCCTAAAACTGGACACTTAACCCCCATTTCTCACACAGGAATGATGGGGGGTTTGTGGTTTTCTCAACGATAAACTTTATTTTTGCATGTCATTATCACATACTACCGGGTCATCATTCAACTCTGATGACATGCGGCTGTTGAGAAAACCACATAGGCGCTTTTCTCACCGTAAACATTATTTCTTACATAAGATGATTAAATACTGCCAAGTCATCATTTAAACCCCTTGCTATGCAATTTGTGAGAAAACCGCATTAATTAGTTATAGCCGACAAGAGCTGGTTTTTTTTTATTCTGCTCTTTAACAAATATTGATACTTCAAACTCTTCAGGAGGTACATACCCAATCGATGAGTGAAGCCGCTTCTTATTATACACCTCTTGAATAGAATACGGAACATGTTCTATCACATTAGCAAGTGTCCGGAAGTTCCATAGGTTCACCTCCTCGTATTTTAGTGTTTAAAGAAGATCTCAGTTTTTAGCATTCTCATACGGATTTCCTTTTCGAGCCATACTGATGTGGAATCCATGTTGTTTCAGCTCTTTGACATACTCAAGGGACGCGTATTGAACACCCTGGTCCGAGTGATGAATACATCCAGGGAGAAGATTTTCCTCTCTGATCCTAACATAATATTTAGACCGGTTTTTGGGGGGCAGGTCACTCCAGAAGCTGGCTTTAAAAACAGTAAGCGCTGGAATCAAGCCACAGTGATGACAATAGCTTTTTCCTTTAACGTTGCTGAAAACTGTTTCAGGTCGCTTCTGGCAGGACCGCTTATCAGTTTCCCGGTGCCGTCGAACATGGAGTTGTGGCACCTGCACACGACTTTTCCGTCTTTCGGCAGGTCGACCTTGCACCCTGCGTGGGTGCAGACCGAAGAGAAGGCCACGACCTCGGACTCTGAAATCCGATGGACTATAACAGGGCGGCTCTCTGTTTCCGCCTCAACGTATACGGCACCCCCGCTCCTGTTGAGCGTGACATACCTCTCGTCTTTCAGATCGATTCTGAGGATTAATGGTTTCGTCTTCTGTGCGTGAGCCCTGCCTTTCGAGAAAACGATAAAGGGCAGGACCAGGGCGGCTGCCGCAGTCCCCATTGTACGAAGCAAAAGCTCCCGGCGTGATAGCTTATTCGTATCCATGCGCTTCACCTCTTTTTTTAGTATGCGTATTTCCATTGTAAAAAGGTACGAAGCTTTGTCAAGAGAACAAAAGACCGCGGCTGTGGGCCCGGGGGAACGATGTTATCGGTTTAGCATGGTTTTCCTAAAAAACCGGACCATGACCGAGTAACTTGCCGGAATAACTTTATCTAATATTGTTATATAAAAAACCGCATTAACCTCTATTTCCGACATATTTCGAATGAACCAAGACTGCGTGACAACAGACACGGTAAAAAAGAGATCCGATCTCCTAATGATATGAAAATAAATGTACATAAAAAAAACCAACGTATCGTAATTGTATAAGGCAGGAAACAGTTAACGGTCCTCAAGTGAATATTTTTTACACATATCAGCATGTGGCTTTGATACATGTTCCCTCATTAACATAGGTTTGTGAGCGATGGGGGTTTTAGACCCCCCTGCAATCTGGTAAAAGGACTTGGTTCAGGAGAGCGAGGCTTTCGATTCCGTCCCCTACCTCTAACAGATGTACCGGTATATCGGGTGTCACTATTCTGAAGAGACATCTTTGAAAACAGGCGCTGTTGAAAAGGGTACTGCACCGTGTTCAGAAACAGCTCCAGTACCTCCTCTGTACAGATAGAACGTTTTCAATATACCTTTCATACTGCCCGTGAACAGCCGCCTGTTTTCCGGAATGAGATGTCGAAGCGGTTTTGACGTCAGAGAGGCTTTCAACGACACTCTTTACACAGTCTCTCAAACCGTTCAAGTCGTACCCTCCCTCCAGGGCGAGGAGCAGCTTCCCATCCGCATGGCTCTCGGCAATAGACTTTAAAACTTCTGTCAGCCGCTTAAACCCCGAGGAGGTGAGCCTCATTCCGCCGAGAGGGTCATCATGGTACGCATCGAAGCCGGCCGATACGAGCAGGAGCTGGGGTTTATACATCTGTGCGATCGGCAGGAGTATCTTTTCAAATATGAAGCAGTACTCCTCGTCTCCCATCCCGGGCGCGAGAGGGACGTTCACCGTGTACCCCTCTCCCTCCCCATGGCCTGTTTCTTCTGCTGCACCGCTTCCCGGGTAGTACGGGTACTGATGGGTCGAGAAGTAGAGGACCCTCGGGTCGGTGTAGAAAGAGCGCTGGGTGCCGTTTCCGTGATGGAGGTCCCAGTCCACGATGAGCACCCTCCGGATCGAGTAGCGCTCCATCGCATATGCCGCACCGACCGCGACGTTATTGAATATGCAGAAACCCATCCCCCTTTCTTTCTCGGCATGATGTCCTGGCGGACGAACGAGGGCAAATACCCTTTCTTTCGAGTCTGAGAGAAGGAGGTCGATCCCGGCGAGCACGCCGCCTGCGGCATAGAGCGCGGCTTCAAACGAGTGCCGTGATGTTGCGGTATCCGGATCGAGATATGTCACATCCCGGGATGAGGTCGCTTTGACCGTATCATAGTAGTCAGGCGAATGGACATATTCGATCTCCTTTCTCGTCGCCTTTCTTGGCTCGAGCGGGTCGTAAAGACTGAGCATTTCAGGCTCGTCGAGAAGCTCGTACAGGGCCTCGAGCCGCAGGTGGCTTTCCGGATGAAACTCTCCTGTTCTATGCTTCAGATATACCGGATCTCTCACTATTCTGATCTTTCTCGTACGGGTCCTCCTTTAGCTTTATTTGCCCGCTCACTAAAAAGGTCACTCCTCACCCTGATAGGACCTGCCAACTGAAAACGCCTCCGCGAGATGCTCTCCAACCTTCCAGTAGTTATGGTCCTGCCGGGTAAAAACAAAAGGCCTTATCTTCTCTATGTCAGGGTAGCCTTCCGTGCAGTACTGCTTTTCGGCATAGCTCTCGACGATCTTTCCGACAAACAGGCTGTTCTTTCCTCCGAAATCCATAGTCTCAATGACCTCGCACTCCAGATTGACAGGACACTCCTCGATCATGGGTGCCGTCTTTAGCTCGCCGTAAAAGACGCTGAAGAGTGCGGTCTTGTCTTTCTTTCGTCCTGAATATATTCCTATAAAATCTGTGATTCCCACCATCCTCTCTGACGGAATGTTTATACTGAATGTTCCGGTTTGGGCAATCCCCTGATGGGTGAAACGGCCCTTGTCCATCGATATGGAAATCATCGGCGGCCTGCTCCCGGCGATACCGACATACGCAATTGTATTGAAGTTAGGCTTCCCGTTTACGAGTGCTCCTACGATGACAGTGGGCATGGGATAAAGGAAAGGCTGCGGACCGAAGCGCTGTTTCTTCATACTGTACTCTCCTCTTCGTTATATCGAAACAGGTGACATTTTATTCTATCCTACACCACTCGAACGAATCAGTAAACAGCAATATTTGCCTGTTGCGCTAATCCGGTCTCATGTATTACAATACAATAAAAGGACAGTAAGGGGAGTGTGAGGATGGACAAGCGAGTGCGTAGGAACACGGAGCTGAGCTACGCGTTTGAACCTGCAAAAAAACCCGTGCTCAGAGTAGACCAGGGGGAGAGGTTCGTTGTGGAGACCGAGGACAATCTTACCGGAAGGGTGAGGTCTGAGAAGGACCTTCCGACCGACAGTCACCTCGAGCCGTTTTCCGGGTACTCCCCGCCCAAGCACAACCCGATGAGCGGGCCGATATGGGTGAAAGGCGCACATAATGGAGATATCCTCGAGGTCTCTATCGAAAAGATTGTTCCAGCCGATCACGGAATTTCCTGCATCTTTCCCGGAATAGGGCCGATGTGCGATTCAATGAAGTGGCCCGAGCTTGCGGGGCCGTATACAAAGGTGATTCGTCACATTCCCGGCCCCAGCGGAGACACGAGCGACGGGAAGGCTGTGTACAATGAAAAAATAGAGTGGGACCTCAGGCCGTTTGTGGGAACGATCGGTGTCGCCGCCGAGTATGAGGTCCACTCCAGTCTGCTCGGTCAGGGGCCCTGGGGAGGAAACTGGGACTGCCGGGACATAGCCCCCCCAAACAGGCTCCTTCTGCCTTGCTTTCATGAGGGCGGCCTTCTCTATCTGGGAGATGTTCACGCGGGTCAGGGAGATGCGGAATGGATGGGAACTGCGGACGAGGTGCGTGCCGAGGTGACCCTCTCCTGCCGGGTCATAAAAAATCGTAGTATCCCATATGCGAGGATAGTGAGGGAAGACGCCATCATAAGCATCTGTTCGGACAAGCCGCTCGAGGAGGCGATAAGGAGGGCGACGCTGTACCTCATGGAGTGGATGATCGATGAGTACCGTTTCACGCCGAAGGATGCCTATATCGTGATTTCAGCAAACCCGGATTTTCGTGTCAACGTCTATCAGATGGTATTGAACTGCCCGGGGCTGAGCTACACGGCCGGGGCCCTGCTGCCGAAGAAATACCTCGCTGCTCCCAGGTAGAGGCCCATACCCGTAAGGAGAATTGTGTGATCGAATCGTACGGATTCGGCAAGATAACGGTCGACGGGAAAAAATACAGATCGGACATTGTCATATATCCGGAGAGGACCGTGGACGGATGGTGGAGGGCCCAGGGCCACGATCTGTATCAAGAGGATATCAGGGAGATTCTGGAGTATGGGCCCCGGCTGCTCATCATCGGAACGGGTAAGTTCGGCATGATGAAGGTGGGGGAATCAGTGAGGAACATCATAAGGGACAGGGGGATAGAGCTCATCGTGTCGAATACTCCTGAAGCGGTAAGAAGTTACAACGAGGCTTCAGGCGCAAAAAAAACGGTTGCAGCGCTGCACCTCACGTGCTAGGGCTCGGTACGGATTGTACCGGTACAGTCTCCAGGAATAAATTTCGCGGGCATTTAATGGTTTTGTGTTTTACAGAGTAAAAAAAGAAGGAGGGCGGACCATGGGATGCGAGGATAAGATAGGGGTCATGAGAGGCATGATGCGCGCCCTGAAGATAATTTCGCAGAGGACTGCTGTAATAGGCGACATAGAGGTGTTTGAGGACCTTTCATGCGCGATGATGGAGTTCGTATGTCTCGCGCTCTTTCAGATGTGGCAGAACAAAGAGCTCGAACAGGCGGGGACGTTCTCCGATCTCCTCAATCTCTTCAACAACAGGGTCCTGAACCTTGCAGATTCGGACAGGAACGTGATACTTGCTCTGAGGGAAGAGATCAATGAAGAGCTGAAGGCTACGTGATAGCTTTTATGCGGCAGCCTCAGCTGACATTGATGCTCATCTGTTTTTCAGCGGAGCTGATGTGCGGCTCGAACTGTGTACCGTTTTGAACAGCATAACCCCGGTCCGTCTCACAAGAGCAGCAGGAACAGACAAAATAGCTCTTATGCGGCCGCGCCTTCGCTGCCGTCCCCTCCCCCGATTCATTCAGACGGTCATAGCATGATTTACAGTACAGTGTGTAGGTAATCGCCACGTTTACCCTCCCTCGTTTCTTCTATAATAAATGTCGGCGTACTGCGGCTATTGATAAGCTTATAGATAGGACCTCGCAGGGCCGAAACCGGATGCCCGCGTGTTTGGAAGTTTTGCGGCGGACGACCGACCTTTTTCATTTACTATAAACACGCTGTTCCGCTTCTTTGTTTCGAAACAAAAGAACATTAACCTGCCATAACCACTGTGTCACAGAACGCGCCTTATTATCAGCTAAACTGTTTTTTAGGGTTTTTTTTAATAGTATATTCTTTAATATCGAAATATCCTGTTTTAGTACCATGATACTGATTTTCTTGCATTTTTTTGCTAGAAAATATTTTAATGGGGAATGTGGCTTGTCCACATTAGGGGGTCGTCATATGAAAAAGTTGCTTCTTGCAGTTATTCTGATACTGTTTACAGTGCCTATTATCGCAAACGCTGAAGAGAAGACATTGATAAGCGGAGAGATCGAGAGCGGGGGATACGGCGGGCCTGTTGTTAAACTTTCAGGTGTCAATAACGAATTCGCTGTTTTTATGGGCGGCCGCGGCGGATGGATCATCAACCACGCATTTATCGTCGGCGGCGGTGGATATGGGCTCGTGACCGATATCTATATAAACAGTAATAAGCTTTCCCTCGGATACGGCGGCCTCGAGCTCGGGTATGTTTTTCTATCGGACTCTCTCGTTCATTTTACTGCTCATTCCCTCATCGGGTTCGGCGGTGTTTCTTTTGAGAACGACCCGGCCAGTGCGGATGAAGTTTTCGTAATAGAGCCTGAAGCAACTGTGGTAGTCAATATTACGGAGTTCTTCAGGATCGCTGCAGGAGTCAGTTACAGGTTCGTCACTGGAGTGACGACTGCCGGAGTAAGCGATGCATCTCTCAGCGGGCTTTCCGGGATGCTTGTGTTCAAGTTCGGAAGATTCTAAGCCTTTCGACGGTCTTTTGCGGGTCCCCAAGCACGTTTGTGTGTATATGCAGGCTAAAGTCCGCCGTGGAGCGGAAGGTGTTACCCTGTGCGAAAAAGAAGCGGCAGGGTGTGGGAGCTTCGGTTCTGTGGAGGAATGCAATGAATAGGACAAGACGATCGATTATGATTCTCTTCGTATGCGTTTTCGTCAGCTCGGGGGGATTGATTCATGCAGAGGAAAAAACACTTCTGTAAGGAGTGATCCAGGAGAGCGGATGGTACGGAGGCCCTGTGGTCAGGATTGGGGGCATAAACAACGGTGCTGCCGTATTTGTGGGCTACCGCGGAGGGTGGGTAATCAACCGGACCTTTTCGCTCGGAGGAGGAGGCTACGGTCTCATCAGCGACGTATATTTTTCGGGCAACAAGCTCAAGATGGGGTATGGTGGCCTCGACCTGGAATACAAAATAAATCCCGATGAAATCGTCCATTTCACTGTACGTTCATTGATAGGGCTTGGGGGGATTGAGCTCATGGGAGTAGGTCAGGAGTCGTTTTTCGTTCTTGAGCCCGGCGTGAACCTGGAGCTCAACGTTACCAGTTTTTTTAAACTGAACGGAGGAGTCTCCTAATGTGGACAAGCCACATTCTTGATTAAAATATTTTCTTGCCAAGAAGGCAAGAAAATCAGTATTAAGGTACTACAGGTTTGTGAGCGGAGTGAACAATGTGCCCGGAGTATCGGATTCGAGCCTGGGCGGCCTTGCTGCTGAAATCGCGCTGATATTCGGTTTTTCCGGCCTGGCGGGTTCGGGGAAAAAGATAACTGAGACGAGAGATCTCCCTCGTTTTCAGGGGAAACGGCAAGGTAATGCTGAGCCAGGGAGAGCGTCAGGAGGTGACCGTCCGGGCCGCGACAAGCTCAGGACGGAGGTGTCCGATGGCCGTCTCGTGATCTCTGCGGACAAGTGGATAATGGACGAGTCGGATGCCGTTTATGATATCACTGTAACCGACATCAGGGAGATATCGCTCTCCGGAATGGGAGAACTCGAAAGCAGGGAGACCATAAGGGCGAAGGATCTGAAGATTCGCCTCAGCGGAACCGGAGAGATTTCTCTCGATCTGGAAGCTGAAAACGTAATGACAAAGATTTCCGGAACAGGGAAGATAGAGCTGAAAGGACAGGCCGAAGAACACGGCATCAAGATCAGCGGTGTTGGAGAGCTAAGGGGCATACGACTTTGCCGTTAGGAATACGAGGGTAGATATCAGCGGCGCAGGGAAGTGCAGTATCAATGTAATCGATACCCTCGCTGTCGATATTTCAGGGGCCGGCAGCGTCCGATACCATGGAGAGCCTGCGGTGACGGTAGAGCATCGCAGGAAAAAGGATTGAATCCTGCCGGAACAAGGGGGAGAACCCTACATATAAAGGGGGTGACATGGAAAAAAAGAACGAGAAGCTCGAAAGAGCACAGAAAGCCGCCAAGGGGAAGGTCGATTTCATCCGCCATCTGATAATCTACGGTTCCGTGATCCTGTTTCTTGCTATTATCAACAACATCACCGATTCAAGACACCAGTGGTGGTTATGGCCTGCCCTCGGATGGGGTATAGGAGTCTTTTTTCACTTCCTCTCTTCATGGGGTTTCAGGACAGGCAGGCTGAAAGGTCTGGAAAAAAGACTCGTCGAAAAGGAAATGGAGAGGATGAAGAAGGAAGACTAAAGACACCGGATGATTGCTGCTCTGCTGCGGGAAGTGTGCCGGCTCGTTCGATTCGAATCATCAAGTCCACATCCGCCAATTATTAGAAATAAATACCTTCATTATTTATGAATTGTAGCTATATTTTTAATAAGTTTTCCTCCTGTCTTGAGTTGCAGCTCGTCTTGCCATTTTTCTTGCGTCGGAGTGGTGCATCTACTATAATCTCAGGACAGCGGATATCTCTTTGGAGGTTGATATGAAAACGAACGGACCAGCTGGCCTCGTAGCAATACTAATAATAATTCTGTTTCCGATGTCTTTATCGGCTGCTGTTGTGGACTGGGTGTCCGGAGAGGTTTCTTACAGCCATTACAGGGCAGAATGGAACGATGTAGAGGTAGGTATGAATCTCGGCGCCGGAGATATCATCAAGACCGGAATAGACAGCGAGGCGATTCTGGTGGAAGACGGCGGTGAAATTCATATCCTCGAAAACACCGAATTTACAATGTCCGAACGTGTTGAAGGCCAGCAGAAAAAACCGACCCTGATGCTTTTTCTCGGAAGAATGAAGTTCAAGCTGGGCAGGGGGGCCACGAAGGAGCCCGAGATACAGACGCAGACGGTCAACCTTGCCATAAGAGGAACAGAGTTTGAGGTCGGCTCGGGCTTCGACGGGTCGACAATCGTGCTGCTAACGGACGGCAGCGTTGCGGTTCAGGGAAAAACGCAAGAGCTCATCCTCGTGGAGGGAGAGGGGACCGAGGTAGAGTTTGGAGACGAGCCGAAGGAGAAGTTCAAGGTAATGGAGAGGGTTATCGACTGGGACGAGTGGTTTACGCTCTCAGAGGAAGCGATAAAGGGCAACGAAGCCACCCTTCTGAAGCGGATGCTCGAGAGGTTCGAAGATATCAACCGTCAGATAGAGGAATATGAAGCCATACGATCCGGAGCTCTCGGAGAGAAGGAATCGCTTATAGCCAAGAGGGACGAGAGTGTCGAAGATGGAGATATGGATCAGGCATCCGAGTACGCGAAAAAGGCAAATGAGAAGGGGAAGATCGCCTTCCACTCGATCATAAACATCAGGTTCCTGTCCCTCTCGTCTATCGGTCTCTACGATATGGCTGAAAGAATATATACGGGGATAGAGGAGCCTACAAAGGATATCATGGATCTGTTCGAAGATATCGAGAAGGTTTACCGGTCGATAGAACAGCGGTACATCCGAGAGGGCGACAGGGAGCGGCTTGAAGAAAAGGCCACGCAGCGGAAGGGGTGTTTGACTCTTTTTTAAATCCGGTATTAGTGAGTATATTAGCTAGAACATGAAGTTATCCTTCAAACTATATATCATCCTCTTTCTTTGCATCTTTTATACGCAGACCGGAATCAGGGCACAGGAAGAGCTCTTTCCCGTTTATGAGATCGAACCACTCAACGACGTGGGAACAGAAGAGGACCCTGCTTTTCCCCTCGTCTACAATGGATACGTATATATCTTCTCTCTGCATCACCGGCTTCCAGTCTGGCGGCTCTTCATCGGCGGTGACATCATAAGTCCCTTTGCTATAAGAGACGGGACGATCTATCTCTACGATATATTCAACCGCTTTTATGCAATCGATAAAACTGAGGGAAAGATACTGTGGAAGCTGACTGTTTCCGGCGAGATCAGGGGAAGGCCGCTTCTGTACGATCGCTACCTCATAGTTCCGACGGCAAAAGGGCTCGTGTATGTTGTTGACAGGAGAAACGGCGAAATAATCCATACGTACACCGGAAGCGGAGAGATATACGCGGACATCATAAGGTTCGAGAACCTCATAGTGGTCTCATATAAGAGCGGTGATATCGTTGCATATAATATCGAAAGTGGAGAGAAGGATTGGATATTCCGGTCGGGCGGGATAGTGACAGTCGCTCCAATAATCGATAACAATACACTCTTCTTCGGGGCATGGAACAGCACTGTGTACTCCCTCGATGTGAGATCAGGAAAGACGAGGTGGATAAGCTACGTCGGAAAGAGTGTCACACGCGATTTCCTTGTCTTCGATAACGAGATCCTCCTGTTCTTCGCCGATGGCGAGATTCTCTCTCTCTTACGGGAGGATGGTGCTATCAAATGGGTGAAGTATATGAAAGAGATCGAATTTTCCTACAACTACTTCGCCGGAAGCGATTTCCTCTACCTGTTCATGCCTGAGTTCGTTGCGATGGATCCGGCTGACGGAAGCATCGTTTTCAACTACAGAGAGCGAGCTTTCAATCTCTTCAAGGAGATGCTGTTCGAAAATATGCTGGAAGGAGATGCGCTTTTCACCGAAGAGGAGAGGGCCCGGATCCTGAATGAGATTTACTTTTCGGTGAGTAACTATCCGATGCTGCCGCCGCTTCTTGTTTATGAGAACTACGTTTATTTCGTCGCCGAGGATTCATACCTCTATGTATATGATCTCAAAAAAGACTTTTTTGTAATAAAATATAAAATGAGTTGAGGGTGTAACAATGAGAAGGGCAAGACCGATAACCGTCTTTATTTCGATCATGTTTCTCGTGGTTCTCCTGTCATCGTGCGTCACAGTTGAAAAAGAAAAAGCGGGGTTCCAGGGTATCGCCGGAGAGCTTCTTCCCGTAGACGAGTTCGGGAATGAGATCGTGTATCTTAAAAAGGAAAAGATTCTCGTCAATCTCGTTCCCATAATTGACGGGAAAAGGCTCTTCGATGAATCGTTCAGCTTTACCCCGCGGTCCGACGGGGTGTTTGCCCGGGAGCTCGGGAGCGGAACGTATACGGTAGAGGTATTCCTCAAGGGGTTCTACGTAAGGAGCTTTGACATTACCGTTAAAGCAGGGGAGACGGTGGATCTCGATGTTATCAAAATAGAGAAGATCGAGTCAGGTCCAGGAGCTCCCGTAATGGGTGAGGAAAACAGCGATGTAATACTGAACGGGGGCGATGTAAACATAGAGCCCCCCTCTTTATGAACCGTATGCTTAGGAAAGGCTGCTACGCGTCCATATCTTTCAATTTCTGAGATGTCGCGAAAGTTACGTGATATCAGGATATAGTACGAGAAAAGATATTTAATGCGGTTTTCTAAACAATTGCATATCAACGGAGCTTAGTGATGATATGATAGTAGTTTATATTTTCATGTAAAAAATAGAGTTTACAATGAGAAAAGCGCCAAAAGCCCCCATTCATTCCTATTACGATTGCACATAAGGAATGGGGATTAAAGCCCCTATCTCCAAATATTTACAGAGTTTTGTGGGAAATGGGGGGTAAGACACCGGGAACTGTCATTGCACCCCTTCAGACTTTAGGGCTGTTTCACCTACTACAGTAGGTGCGGCTGCTGTTGCGGTAATGACGATACACACCTCGCTTCCGGATTAATTTCACGTACCTTCCCTGCAGAGTGGTCACTCTAAAGAGTGGTCACTCTGAAGAGTGGTTTCACTCTGAAGAGTCGTATAACGCCTGTTTCTATGAAAGAAATGGACGTTGGAACGGGAGACAATTGAACAGAATAAACCGTTTCATACTCATATTCCTGTCCCTTGTACTCTCCTCTGTTGTGTTATACCTCTATATACGGGAGAATACGAGCAAGGAGCCCCGTGAGATAGTAGCGCCGTTTAGAATAGAGGCCTACAGGCTTGACAGGTATTATCTCCCCGAGGCCGACATCTATCTCAATCAGAGGTTTGTAGGGAGGACGGATGAGAACGGCCTGTTTCGAAAGGATATCAGGCTCATCGTGGGTGAATCCTACACCCTTCGAATAGAGAGAGACAGCGGCGGATATGTGTACGGACCGTGGGAAACCCGGTTCAGGGTGGAAGAGGAGGAGAGAAGAAAAAAGCAGGCGAGCGAGAGTGAAACCGGAGAGCAACCCTCCCCTTTGGAGGGAGATTTCGATATCCTGACCGAGCTCGAACGTGCCCAGCTTGGAAAGGCGAGCGGTTACGAGAAGTACAATTTCCTGGCAATCCTCGACGGCTATATGTTTTATACGGTGGAGGTCACAGGGAGGGACGGCTCACCTTCACGCGGAGCCGCCGTTATCGTCAACGGGAAGGAGGCGGGCGAGACAGATGGTAAAGGGAAAGTGGAGGTCAGGTATTCAGGCGAGGAGCAAAGAGAGGAGAACATTAAAATAATCAAGGAGGGGGAGCACATCTGGATGAGCGATATTCCGGTATATCCGAATACGAATATAGCGGCCGAGCTCTCCAAGATACTCCTCGTTGACCTTGATGCGTTTACCGAGTATTACGATTCGATAGTGGGCGTCCAGAACGCGTCAGTATACCTGGGCGATGTATATATGGGGAGCACCGATCTGTCCGGGAGGTGCTCGTTCAAGTATGAAAGCGAGGAGGGAGTGGACGGGTACATCGAGCTTTCCATCGATTATCCTGAAGGTTTCATTCCGGACCGGATCAGGCGTGTGTATCTCGTGACAGAAGCTCTCCCGAAGCTCTCCGTGGTGGATTTTGCGTACAGCAAGCGCCCTGTGCCGCCGAAGATAGTCGTTCTGCCTCTCGGCGTTGAGAACAAAAAAGACCCGCAGCTGATCAAGATAGCAGGAAGCATGCAGACCGGTTTAGAGGACTATCTTGAAATCGGCGGCGTCTTCACTTCGGTGCCGTACAAGAATATTGCTGAGCTCTTCCGTCAGTTCAATGTCGACTTCAAAGGCACTGCCGGGTGGAAAGATTTCCCGCTCCTCAAAGGGGAGGTTGATGCGGTCGTGTACGGCGGAATAGGAGGCGAAAAGAACCTCCATGAAATATCCCTGCTCGTAAAGGATTATACAGGCGAAACTCTTCTCGAGGTGCACAGACGGGTCACTCTCCGGGAGCTCCAAACCGTGGTCGAGGATTTCGCTGAGGAGCTGAAAAAGGTGTTTCCATTCGAAGGAAACGTGACGGCAATAAACAAGCTCATCTATATCAACCTTGGGAGGCGGTTCGGACTAAAAAAGGACCAGAAGCTCTACTGTTTTTATAACTATTTCGATGAACGAAAGAAGGGTTTTGCTAAAAAGTCCGTGGCCCGGCTCCGCGTCGTGGATCCCGGAGAGCGCGTTTCCGCCTCCGAGCTTGTGAGCATTACAGAGGGGTATCTTCTGGAATCCGGAATAAAGGTAAAGCGCTACAGGGAGCCAGATACGGAGGGGGGGCCTGTACCGGTGCAGCTCTTCGTCACCGCGAATAAGCAGAGGATCGCAGATGCAAATGTGTACGTTGATGAGTACTGGAGCGGACAAACGAACCACGAAGGCAGATTAGAGCTTTCTCTTCTCAAGAATGTGACGGTTTTTATCTCCGTGTATAAAGAAGGGTATCTCCCGGAAGAGCTCTCTCTGGAAGTGACGGATGAAACAGCATCTTTGCGGACAGAGCTGAAACAGGGTACAACAGGGCTTTTTTTGGAAACTGTTCCTTCAGAGGCGCTTGTATACATAGATGGTGAGTATCGCGGAACATCTCCGGTTCTCAAGAAACCGCTGGAAGTGCCCTACGGGTTTCACCTCCTCGAGATCGAGTACGGAGGGTACAAGAGGTACAGGGAGTACATCAATTTTAACGAGAAGAAAATAGCGCTCACCGGGGACTCTAAAATAGTCCTTTTCAGGGACCTGATGAATGAGGCTGAACGATTGTACAGGGATCACAGGATAGAGGATACGATAGAGCTCCTCAGATCCATAACAGAAGAGCATCCAGACTACAGGAAGGGCCTCGAATTTCTCGGATATATCCTTCTGCACGATGTCGGGGACTACGAGGGAGCTATCGACAGCTACAGCATCGTGCTCGGTACGCAGGAAGAGGACCGCGTCGAACCGGAAAACATACTCACCTACTATAATCTCGCTCAGGCTTACTACAACAAAGCCGAGAAGCAGTTCTATACCGACAATGATCTAGCGCAGGCGGGTTATCTCAATGCGGTGAGGTATCTCACGATCGTCCGTCAGTACAGGTCAAGGATTCCTTCCCAGCAGAGAAAAAATGTCTATCAGAACGCCCTTTTTTATCTTGCTGTCTCATTCCAGAAGATTTACTATTTATCAGGGAAACAGGAGTATCTGTCAGAAGCCTACTATGGGTGGATGAGTTACTTCGACTTTTTTGATGAGAGGCTCCTTGGAGAAGCTCATTTCAAACGCCAGTATTCGGTCGCAGAAACATACAGCGAGGAGGTGCAGAGGGTTAAAAGTGAAAAGTAGTGCTGTCTGGGGTCTTCTGCTGATTGCTGCGCTGCTCATTGCCGGATGCACGCGAGCCGTGATGGAGGAAGAGACCCCTCCCGAAAAGAAGAGGCCGGTGCCCGTGGTAAAGGTGGAGGGCCCTCCGCCGATCGAAACGCCTGAGATGCTGCCCGATTATTCCGGTATGGATCCCGAGGTGCTTTCCGTCAACCGTCTCGAAGAGAGCTACGGCCCATATAACTCGTACAACCCCAGATTCTCCTCTCATGAGCAGTGGATCGCATGCGAGGTCAACCTCGAGATGCATAAAAAGATATACATATATGAAATCGATGGAATGGTACTGGCCCGGGATGAGGAAGCGAAGTTCAAAAAAATAAGGGAGGTGTATCTGGAGGAAGGTTTCGGGGAATCCCTTACCGAAGACCTTTTTGAGAGTTCTTTTCAGGAGAGCTTCAACTACGAGTTTTCATGGTTTCCGGGATCCAGCTCCTTCATATTTACCTCCAACGCAGGTATGGGAGAGTACAATCTGTTCATCGGCGCGCTGGACGAGGAGGACGGTGTACTCAGCGATATCGTAAGCAGGCTCGATCCTAAGGAGTTCGGTTCCTATTATATGATGACGAGAGAGGTTCGTAAGGACGGACAGGCGAGGGTCTCCCCCGACGGGAGAAGGATAGTATTCACTTCGGGGAGAACGGGAAGCGGCGACCTCTACCTGCTCGATCTCGGTACGGGAAAGCTGAACAGGCTGACGGCGAGCGAAGAGACGGACCTTTTCCCCCAGTGGTCACCGGACGGAAACGATATCGTGTACACAACCGGCGGGAAGCACTCTCACGATATCCGTGTCATCAGAGACGCAGGGCTGGAGTCTCAAAAGGACGAGATCCGGGTAAGATGGTTCTTCGATGATGTCATGCCAGGTTATTCGCCTGATGGAGAGTGGATCGCTTTCTATACCACCTACAACACCGAACGTGATCCGTTCAATACGAAGCGCTGGGGGATAATGATAATACCATCAGACGGGTCCGCGCCGAATTCCGGCATAGAGCTCGCCGATTACTTTCATAGTTCCGATGTGATAATGGACGGCTCGCAGGGTATCGCATGGTTTCCGGACAGCAAAAATATCATATATGCTAAAAACATTGATACGGACTATAATCCCATTTATATTTATAATGTCGAAAAAAGGGTAGAGAGTCTTGTAGAAACCGATACTGACATAAACCATGATATCATGGTCTCCCCTCATGGACTCGTGTCATTTCGGGCTCAGGTATTAGGGTGGGATAGAATATTTATCGCCTCAACCACCTATTTTAAAGAGTTTATGCGGCTCAACTTCCGAAAGCTTAACGAAGAATAGATATCCCTGAAAGAAAGAGTGCGATAGTGATGGCTTCCGATCGTATAAAAAAGATTCTTCTGACAGCGGTCCTCTTCCTTCTGTGCGCGATGCCCCTCTATCCGATTCCCAAGGAGATAGAAACGGCGCTGAAGCTCAACAGGATCAATCATTTCGACGAGGCACTCGAGGTTGTAACCCGTGCATTAAAAGAGGAGAAGATCAAGCCTGACATCACATCCGCCTACACGATAGGGAGGATCCTGTACAGGAAAGGCGAGCTCTACCGTGAGATGGCGAAGCTCAATAGTCTGACCCATGTCGGGTACCTCCTGCAGGTGAAGGAGCGGGAAAAGAATCCTCCGGATGAGATGATGCTCTTTCTCGGTATGGGCTACTTCTTCAACCGTCAGTATCATGATGCGGCGGAGGTCCTGGGGAAAGTTGTGAACAGGAGGTCTGTCGGACCGGAGCTTTTTGATCTCTCTCTCGTTTATCTCGGGGCTTCCTATTATAAGAGGGGGGAGGAGCAGAAAGCGAGAGCCCTCTGGGAGAGGGTGAGCGAGAATAACGCGCTCGCATATTCCTCTCTCGGGTATATCCTCTCCTATCTCGGGGTGGACCCTTCAGAGGGGGAGAGGATTACAAAAACGGTTCTTGCCGTCGTAGAGGAGCGGGGGTCGGCCCATATCGATTCACTGAAGGCAAACCACGCATACGCGCTCCTGGTGCTCGGAAGGTTTGACGAGGCATACTCGTACGTTGCCGATATCGAACTGAACAATCCGATCTACGTTTATCGTCCGGACCAGAAGACCGTTCTGCGGTTCTACGATCTCTCCCTTCTTGACAGCTACAGCAAGGTCATCTTCGGAGAATCGATAAAGAACCTCGAGCCCATCATCACCGCTTCGAGCGGGGAGCTGGCGAGCTTCGCCTCATTCTACGTTTCCCAGATGTATCTCTACCTCGAGGACTACGACAGGGCCCTCAAATTCACCATGAAGGCGAAAAAACTCGCGGTCCAGAGCTCTCTCACAATGATCCGAGCGGTCGCATGCGAGGCGTCGGTAAATCTGCTCATTGACAGGGACAAGCGCGGCCTGAAGCTTCTCGATGATGAGATAACGAGGATCCACGGAAAGCCTTCATCTCTGCTCGAGATGATGAGGGTCGTCATATCCTCGGGGATGGACTACTCGAAGGTGAAGGAGCTCGTCGGCAGGGTGGAATCGTACGTGTATGAGACCGAGTGGGATAGAACGAGGAGAGATTCGGCGCTTCTGGGAGAGCTTTCCTTCTTTACGGGCAGGTACGTTCGGGCACTCTACTACCTCGAGCGTGCGAGGGACAAGGGTAACAAAAACAAGATAGAGACGAACGACCCGACGTTCCTCCTGAAACTCTCCTATGTATACTATACAAGGGAGTACTATCCGGAGAGTCTCGAAATTCTTTTCAGTCTGGCGAAGAGCTTTCCTGGAGTACGGCCGCTGCAGGATGCCGTGCAGTCGGTGTACTCCTACAAGCAGAAGGGGAGCGGTGAGGCTATCATGGATTAAACTCTGATACCGGGGTTAAAAGATGAGATCAAAGAAATACATTCTGATATTTTTTTCACTCCTCCTTTTGAGTACGGGGTGGACCGGATTTTCACAGGAAAAGGGGGGCACCCTTGTCTATGGTGAATACGGTACACCGATACGCCTGGTTCCCATACTCGCCAACGATTCCATATCCATACGCCTCATAGAGCTGATCTACGGATCGCTGGTCTATTACGGGGCAGACGGGGAGATCAAAGGGGACCTTGCCGAATCCTGGGAGGTCTCGAAAGACCTCAAGCGTGTCACCTTCTATCTCAGAAAGGATGTGCGATGGCACCCGTTGCCCGAAGCGGACGAGGGGGCGCCTTTCACCTCGGCGGACGTGGTCAAGACCTTTGAGATCATGATGCACCCGAAGACGCTGACGTCTCTCCAGTCCCGGTACAGCTTTATCGGCTCGGTCCAGAGGCTGGACGATTATACCGTCGTGTTCAGGCTGAAGAAGCCTCTGCTGAACGTACTCGGGAGGTTCAGCTTCAAGATCCTCCCCTCATCGCTTCTCAAGGGTGTCCGTTATCTGGGAGGAGACGAAGACCTTCTGCTGTACAAGAACCCGATCGGCACCGGGCCGTACCGGTTCATATCTCAGAAAGGTCCGTCTTCCGAGATTATATTATCGGCAAATAAGAACTACCATCTCGGGGAGCCGAACATAGAAAAAGTGGTTATGAGGCCGTTTGCGGACCAGAATATCATCACACAGACCCTCCTGTATGGAGGTATAGATCTCCAGATAAGGGTTCCTCCGAGAGATATCGCGGAGATACAGGGTGACCAGAAGTTCGAGCTTTATCCGTACAGTACCCTTTCCTACTCCTTCTTCGGCTATAATTTACGGAATCCCGTGCTTGCGATCACTGAGGTGCGGAAGGCGATTGCCTATGCGATCAACCGCCAGGAGATGCTCAACTCGTTTTTTGAGGGAAAGGGGCAGCTCATCTCCGGTCCGTTCGCACCGGGAAGCTGGGCCTACAACCTCGACGTAGAACCGGTCCCGTTCTCGCCAGAGACGGCCAACCGGTTGCTCGATATTGCGGGGTTCACGGAACGTACGAAGGAGGGAGTACGCAAGAGGGGAAGTTACGCCCTGGAGTTTCGAATGATCGTACCGATTTCGAAGGAGAACGAGACGACGAAGCGCGTCATACTGGCCTTCCAAAACTATCTGAAGGACGTCGGTATCCGCATCGACCTGGAGTGGCTCGAGTGGAAGACCTGGACAGAGGCCGTCTTCATCGACTACGAATTTGATATCATCTACGCGGACTGGCTCTTCGACGATTCTTTTGATATCTCGTCACTTTTCCACTCGAGGGAGATCGGTCCCGGAAAAAACAACTTCGGCGCGTACCGGAACCCGGAGGTCGACTCGCTCCTCGATGAAGCCCGCACGACCCTCGATGTTGAGAAAAAGCGGACGATCTACAAGAAGCTCCATGAGATGCTTGCCGATGAGGCGCCCTATACCTATCTCTGGACGCTTACCAACTACGCTGCATTCAACAGAGATCTGCGGCGGGTGGAGATCCACCCCACGAGGTTTTTTACCTATATCACCGACTGGTACATCCCGAGCAAGGAACGGCAGTAATGGTCCGTTTCCTGAAGGTGTTTTCGAGAGAGATTGCGAATGCCGTGCTGCTGGTAATCGGAGTGACCGGTCTTCTGTACCTCGTTTTCAACATCCTGCCCGGGACCTTTTTCGGAAAGGGAGGGGGGATCGAGGGCTATATCGGCCTTTTGAGGCGGCTTTTTACCTTCCGGTTCGGGATATCTCCTGTAACGGGGAAAGATATAGGTGCCCTCGTCTTCCCCGCATTCCGGAACACGCTCATACTCACCGCAGGTTCCATCTTTATCTCGACACTGATAGCCGTCCCGATAGGGATCTTTTCGGCCTACAGGAGGTTCAGGAGCTACTCGTGGGCGCTCAACATATTCTCGTACATCATATCATCGATCCCTGTGTTCTTTCTCGGCTATCTCGTCTTGTTCATCGTTTCCAGGTACACAGGCTTTCTGCCCATACTCTCTCTCGCGGAGCCGGGAAGGGGGAGGCCGCTTTTATCCTATATACTTCCCATAGTGGTCCTCGGACTCGGAAACGACTCGATCAGCGAGATCGTTCGACTCATCGGTGGAGAGCTCGAGCGTGTCATGTCGGAGGACTATGTTGTCGCCTCGAAAGCGCGCGGGGAGAACGTCCTCAAAGCTTCAGTGCATGAAGGCATACTCATACCACTGATATCGATCGTATTTTCCAAGATCCCCTTCATCATAGGGGGTGCGGTAATCGTTGAGCACGTCTTTAACTGGCCGGGAATGGGAAGGCTCGCATTCCAGGCAACCCTGGACAGGGACCTGCCGGTTCTCATCATCATCGCCTTCCTCTCCGTACTCTTCATTCGTGCAGCGGCGCTGCTGAAGGATATGGTGCTTTTCTACTATCGTACGGGTGAGCGGTAGTCCTATGAAACGGTTCTATTATGAAAAAGAGATGGTAGAAAGGGAGTCTTTCTACGTGCCGCTTTACAAGAGGGCGAGCACGGTCGATGTAATCTCGATCGGATATGGGCTCTTCGTCGTCGCGTATCTCGTGATATTCTACGTCATCTCCCTAACGAACAGCTTTATCAGGGACCCGATGCAGGTTGATATAGGGAGCATGTTTCTTCCCACTTCGTTCGAGCACCTGTTCGGAACGGACTTTCTGGGGAGGGACATTTTCTCCCGGATCGTCAAGGGTACAGAGGCGTTTTTCCTGCCGGGGCTTCTCTGCATCGCTGTTTCGACGACGCTCGGTCTTGGTTTCGGTATCCTGTCAGGGTACTATCCCAGATACCTGTCTAAGGTTATCTTTTATCTTCTGAACATCATAGACTCGATCCCGAGGATCATCATAATACTCATCATCATCATCATCTTCAATCCCTCTATCTACGTCATTATGGTGTTCGTGGGGATCACGAGCGTCCCGAAGACGGCTTCGTACATCAAGGCAAAGGTCGAGGTTCTGAAAGAGCAGCGTTTCATAGAAGCCTGCAGGGCTCTGGGGCTTTCCCAGCGTACCATTATATTCAAGCACATCATATGGCTTTATTCGAAATCGATCCTCATCATCCAGGCGACTCTGCGCATGGGAGAGTCGGTTCTGATGGAGACCTCTCTCTCTTATCTCGGGATCGGGGTGCAGGAGCCGATTCCGTCCTGGGGAAACATGGTTGCGATGGGAAAGGACTTTTTTTTCCAGGGAAAGATATGGCTCTCAACGATACCGGCAGTCATCATACTGATGACGATAATGGGCTTCTACCTCCTCGGTGACGGACTTAACTCACTTTATAATGAAAAGGTGTCGAGGTGATGGGAAACGTGGCCGAGCTCGAAAGGCTGAAGGTGTACTTTTACGACCAGGGGGACCGCCGTTTTATCAGGGCATGTGAGGATGTGAGGCTCTCGATCGAGGAGAAAGGCGTGCTCGGTCTCGTCGGAGAATCGGGATGCGGGAAGACAGTGACTGCTCTCTCGATGATGGGACTTATCGACGGCGAGCCGGGGGTCATTTCCGGCAGGTTTTTCTTCAAGCCCAAGGAGGATGACCGCAGGGCGCTGATATTCGCCGTCATGAGGGGAAACAGGAAACACAGGGACTGCAGAAAGGGAGAGATGTTCGACCTCTTCTGCGGACTGGACGGCTGCATAAGGTTCGACCGGGATCCTTTCACCGTCATCAAGGATTCGGAGAAGTGGCTGAGGAGAAGCAACCGTATCATGGAGGAGATGAGAGGTAAAAACATATCGATGGTATTTCAGAATTCTCGAGAGGCTCTCAATCCATTTGTACCCGTCGGCCAGCAGCTTATCAGGGCGATCCAGTGGCTCGAGAGGGACAAAACAAAGTCGGATCTCGAAGAGAGGGCTGAAGAGCTGCTCCTCTCTGTGAGGATCTTCAACCCCGGTGCGGTGATGAACATGCACCCGGACGCACTCTCCATCGGTATGTCGCAGAGGGTGCTCATTGCGATCGCGCTTGCTTCTCATCCGAGGCTGCTCATCGCAGACGAGCCCACAACCGGTCTTGATACCACGAATAAGCACAGGATCATAGAGCTCCTCGAGGAGGCAATGGACCAGCGTAACATGGCGCTTCTTTTTATATCCCATAATATCGGGATCGTGAGGACGATCGCTCAGCGTATAGCGGTGATGTACGCGGGGCTCATAGTAGAACAGGGAAGCAGGAAGGAAACGGTCACGGTCAGGAGGTCTCCAAAACATCCGTATACCGAGGCGCTCGTCTCGTCGATCCCGACAGACGCCGATATCAAGAGGGGAAAGAAGCTGAAGGAGATCCAGGGAATCGTCCCTGACAACAAGATAGAGATCACGGGATGCCCATTCCTTCCCAGATGCCCTTACGCCACCGGAAAAATCAGGAGGAAATGCAGGACGCAGTGCCCGGACCTTTTTGAGGTTGACCCCGGACACTCGATACGCTGCTGGCTGTATGCAAACTAAAAAAATGGCTGACATGATAGTCGAGGCACATAAACTTTACAAATATTTCTCCAGCCCGCACTCGGAACAGACAATAAAGGCGTGCGAGGATGTGAGCCTTTCCATAGAGGAAGGAAAGACACTCGGGCTCGTGGGTGAGTCCGGCTGCGGGAAGACAACGGTGGGAAGAATTCTTCTGAGGCTCATCGATCCTGACTCCGGCAGGATTCGATTTCAGGGCAGGGATCTTGAACGCCTGAAGGAGAAAGAGCTGCGGCCGCTGAGGAAACAGTTTCAAATGATCTTTCAGGAGTCGAGCTCGGCTTTCAATCCAAGAATGAATGTGTACGACGCTTTGAAGGAATCTCTGAAGCTGTACTATGACTTAAAACCGAGAGAGCTTCGTGAGAGGATCGATTTTCTCATCTCCCGGGTAAACCTGAGCCGAGGAACTCTGGATAACTTCATCGGCAACCTTTCAGGCGGTGAAATCAAGCGCCTCGATATCGCGAGGGTCCTCTCTGTTGAGCCTCAGTTTATAATAGCAGACGAACCGCTTGCCCTTCTCGATATGTCGATTCAGTCACAGATCGCGAACCTGCTTCTAAGCATCCAGCAGGAGAAAAATATTTCACTCCTCTTCATCTCTCACGACCTGAGGATAATCGAGATGCTGAGCCACACCGTGGCTGTCATGTACAGCGGAAGGATCGTCGAGTATGCCCGAATCTCGGTGATACGGGAGAAGCCTCTCCATCCGTATACGATGTACCTGTGGAACCCTAAGAGCATCGGATTCTTCGATCGTCTGCCCGAGGGCGGCTGCATCTACAAATCGAGCTGTGTGCTCTTTCAGAAGCAGTGGTTTCCGAGGGAATGCAGCAGTACAGTGCCCGAGCTTCTCGAACGGGAGAAGGGCCACTATGTCGCGTGTCACTTCGCATGAACATGATTAATCACTACACCTGGTTCTGACGATACGAGGACTAGCGGTACTCCAAGAGGGAGATGTCACGAGGGATACGTCACGAGGGATTCGTATGGAGAACAGAAAAATTGCCCGGTCTGCATTCAGCATCAGTGCTGTTACGTTTACTTCCAGGGTATTCGGACTCGTACGAGAGTGGCTCAGAGGTTACCTGCTCGGGACTTCAGGGAGCTCCGATGCGTTCTCTCTCGCTTTTGTATTTCCGAATCTCATGAGGAGACTGGTCGGGGAAGGGGCCCTCATCGTAGCGTTTGTCCCCGTTTTATCAGATTATGTTGAAGGCGGGAAAAAGAGGGAGTTATCAGAGTTCGTACACAGTTTTTTTACTCTCCTGGTGTGCTTTCTCATACTCTGCGTCTGTATCGTTATGGGCATCGCGCCTGTTTTGCGGTTCTTTCTGCCAAAGTATGCAGCCGTTCCGGGGAAGCTGGAGCTTACCATCTTTCTTACGCGGCTGATGTTTCCGTACATACTCTTCATCAGCCTCGCCGCACTTACCCAGGCGATTCTCAACACATTCAAGGTCTTCATCCCCTCGGCGTGTACCCCGATACTGCTCAATATATCGATCATCACGGTGGGGTTCGGGCTCGGCATGCGGATTTCAGAACCTTCGATTGCGCTCGGGATCGGTGTGATAATAGGCGGTCTTCTCCAGTTCTTCTTCCAGGTTCCGTTTCTGAAGAGGCATGACATAGGGTACAGATTCTCTTTCAGTTGGGGAAACCCGGGTGTGAGAAAGGTGTTTCTCCTCATGCTGCCGGCTGCCGTCGGAGCAGGAGTGTACCAGATAAATGCACTCGTTTCGCAGTTCATCGCCGCATACCTGGAAGAGGGGTCTGTCGCCGCGCTCCGGTTCTCGAATACGCTTGTGGAGGTAGTTCTGGGAGTGTTCGTTATCGCCATATCCACCGTCATACTCCCCGCGCTTTCCGAGAAATCTTCGAGGGGTGATCCGGAGGCGATGAAGCGCATACTGAACTTCGCGCTGAGAATGACTTTTCTCATCACATTCCCCGCGACCTTCGGTTTGATGATCCTGAGGTATCCCATAGTGAACATGCTGTTTCGGTACGGAAAGTTCGTCGAGGACTCGGCGGTCATGGTCTCCTACGCGCTGCTCTTTCAGGCGATAGGGATAAGCGGAGTCGGCGGTACTCGGGTGCTGATCCAGATGTTCTACTCGCAAAAAGATACAAAAACCCCTGTATGGGTCGGGGGTATTGCCATGTCGTTAAACATCGTCCTCTGTGTGCTCCTTGCGGGGCCGCTGAGGCTCGGAGGGATTGCACTCGCGGGATCTGTCTCTGCAGTCAGTAACTTCCTCCTGCTGTTTTTCATTCTCTTCAAGAGGGTCGGGCCGTTTTTGGACAGGTCTTCAGTCATCGTTTTTTGCAAGTCCCTACTCGCATCTTCCGGAATGGGTCTCGGCCTCTTTTTCGCGAAGAGATTCTTTAGCGATATCATGGCAAAAAGCAGGGTGTATAACGCAGGTTTAACCCTTCTGCTGCTTCTGTTCGGAATCCTCGTCTATCTCATTTTGAATCTTGTCCTCAAAAACCGGGACATCATGGAGCTTGTCAGGATATTCATGAAGCGGATGGGTCTATCGAAGAGATAGGATCTTTATCCTGCCGTACAGCCGTTCCACGTCCTTATAGCGAAACATCCCTGCCCCCGACACGAGGGTGTTCGCTCCGCCGAATGCACAGGCAAGTCGTGCTATAGACTTCGTATTGAGACCCTTCAGGATTCCTATAACGCTCCCTGCTACGGCCGCATCTCCGGAGCCTACGCTGTTGACCGGAGCGGATATTTCGACCCTGGCGAGTACGATCTCATCTTTTCTCGAGAGCACGACTCCGTCCTTTCCCATGGTGATCATCACGTTCTCTATTCCCAGAGCGTGAAAATCAGCGCAGGCCTTCTTCAGCTCCTCCTTGTTTCCGGGGAGATAGCCGAGGGCGTCCTGAACCTCCTTCAGGTTAGGCTTTATGAAAAGCGGCCCGGAAGAGAGGGCATTTCGGAGGGCGTTTTTCGAGGTATCGAGGAAAGCCGAACAGCCATACCGCTTTACGACATCGATGAGATCCCCGTAGGAAGAGGAAGGAAGCCCCTCCGGAATGCTCCCGGAAAAGACGAAGAGTGTTTCGTCCTCTATGAGAGTCACAAGCTTTTTTTTGAGGAGATCCAGCGCGGATCGACGGACCGTTGGGCCTCTCTCACGCAGGTGTGTTTCACCGTCGTGTGCCCGGCTCACTATTGTGACATTCGTCCGAATGACACCTTCTGTGCTGATAAAGTCGTGAGTAAACCCGTCACTCTCGAGGAGCTTGTGATAGATATCTTTCCCCTCTCTGGGAAGGATCCCCGAGACGATAGAATCTATAGAGACGTTTTTCAGAACGCGCGAGACATTTACTCCCTTTCCTGCGGCGAGGGTCAACGATTCTTCCGCAATGAATGTACCGCCCGGTCTGAAGTCTGGTATCAGCAGGGACTTGTCGAAGACAGGGTTCAGTGTCACGGTGACGATTCTGCTGTTCAGACCGTTCGAAAGCTCCTCTATCATTAAGAGTCTCCACATATTTTATATGACACTATTATACTATGAGGACCGTATGGAAAACAAGCGTCAGCTGCACACTTCGTATTAAATCTCGACATCTGCCCGGCCATCTTGCTCGGCCAGCGAGCTGGCCGAGCAATAAAAAAGCCCATTCTTTCGTTTAAACCTTGAGTTTATGTTCTTTCTGTCATACTATTAAAAAAAACTCCGGAGGTTTGCGTGCGCATAGGAATAGTGTACTCCACAGAGAAGCCCCTTATCGAAAAGCTCGCCGTATCGCTGAAAAAGGGCATTGAAACGCAGGGGGAAGAGGTCATTCTCTATCCCGACAGTTCCGAAAGATTCAGCGGTATAGCCGCCTGCAGGCTGCTTTTTGTCGGAACATACGCCCCGTCGATGTTCAAGGTGCGGACACCGTCGAAACTGAAGGACGCACTGAGCAAGGCCGGAGGAATTTCAGGAAAGCGTTCGATAGCTTTTACCTCTGACAGCGGGACCAGAGCAAGGAAGGCGCTCCTCGCGCTCATGGCGGACATGGAACGGCAGGGGTGTATCATAATCGATCAGCTCGAGATGAAGACAGAGAAGGAAATGTATCAGTATGGAGCAAATGTGAAGCTGAAGTAGCGAAGACCCTGCAGGTGGCGGAAGCGAAACGGTTTAGTCCGCCTTCTTGCTCATCAGTACGGCGATGAATCGGAGCGAATCGATGTTGCTGATGACGATTTTTATGATGGCAGTGATCGGCACCGCAAGGAATGTCCCCACGGCCCCCCATACGTAACCCCAGAAAAAGAGTGAGATGAGGATGATGATGGGCGAGAGGTTAAACCTGTTTCCCATGATCTCCGGGTCGAGAAAGCTCCCGATAACGATCTGGATCAGTATGAGCACCACGATCGTCAGATAAGGGATGAAGGAGTGGGGAAACTGGAGGAACGAGAGCATGATGGGGAGGATTACCGCGATTAAAGAGCCTATGTACGGGATGTAGTTCAAAAGAAACGCGAGAAAGCCCCAGAGCGCGGCGAACTTGATTCCGAGGAGCTTGCACGTGACACCGGTGAGCACTCCTGTTCCCGCTGAGATGAGCGTCTTGATGAATATGTATCTTGTGATCTGCTCGTTGATGTTTCCCACTATCTTGAATATACGGTCGGCTTTCTCCGCATCGAACGCCTTTCGGATGAGGCTCGGGTAGTTGTGGTATGAAAGATATATAAATATGAGTAGAAGTATGGTGACAAGGAACTTGCCGATTACGGAGAATGAGACTGTGAATATATTCGAGAATAACTCCTGGATTTTCGCGCTCCGGATGAAATTGGTGATGTTTCGGATATCGAGATCCATGTACCTCTCGAAAAACCCCCCGGTTTTTCTGAACACCTCATTTTCCAGGGACGGCCAGTATGCGATAAAGTCCTTCACGTTGTTGATGACGATCCGGGCAAAGAAGAACCCTATAAGAAAGATGGTTATGAGCAGGATGAACAGGCTCAATACCCTCGGCACCTTGAACCTTGCCAGAAATTCCACCACAGGTGCGAAGAGATAAGTGATAAATATGGAGAGGAGGAGGGGAATGAATATACCCTTCAGGGTCTTCAGGATGAGAACAAGCATTATGAGAAGGACTATGGAAGCGGCAATGGATATTATTCTTGTACGTTGATCGTTTGCCATGTGGATAAAGTATATAAGATTGGCCTAAAGATCAATCGAACTTTAGTTCGAGCCCGGCTCCGTTGCGAAAGCCCCTTCCACGGGGGGCCCTCACTCAGTCCTTTTTCCAAACCACGGATGAGATTTTCCTTGTCCGATCGATACCCCTCGAGAGAGAGGGAGGTCAGGAATTCATTATGAGACCTTTGTTCTCTGTAGTCGGGTTCCTTTTTCGGGTGCTTCAGATACCTCTCAAATATATGCATGTCGGGGTCCACGAGCAGCGCTCCCTGATAGAGCACGGTATTTTTTCTCCGGTGCAGGGAAGCGCCGAGGATTTTCCGGTTTCCTATTGTGATGTCGGAAATTCCCTTTATTGCGAGACCTTCCACCCCGAGGCCTGCAAGCCCTGCAATGATGGTTTCGTTCACCGCTGTCATGTGTTGTTTCAGGGCAAAGGGTGTATCGGTACTGCCCGCCACCGAGACGACCACAACCCCACGGCAGAGCACAACGGTGCCCCCGCCGCCTGCCCGTCTCAGTATCGGCACCCCGTCCTCCAAGCATCTGGCAACCATTACATCTTCATCTGCCCTGCACGATCTTCCGAGGACCACCTCGGTGCGGTCCGGTTCGTATACACTGAACGCGTATGATCCTTCCCTGTCGAGCCTTTCCAGGATACTATCGTCTATGTACATTTTTCTTCAGGTCCCGCCTTCGAGAAACCGGTATTGTCCGGAAATATCCGTCGGTTTTTGAAACCGTCGGTTTTTTAAAGAGCCCATGTGCCGAAACGATAGCATGCTTCGGACCGTCAATCCCGGGCTTATTGCCCGCGATCGCATAAAGTCCAATATAATAAGAACAGGATGGATGAGAAAAAGATTTATTTCTGCAGGACCGCATGCCTCATACGGGGTAATATAATCTGAGCTTTTTGCGTGTTCTCCTGGAAGCGGTCACCGCCTATAACCCCATGAGCAGGGGCTGTTTCCTAGAAGCGGAGCGGGACCTCGGAATTAAGCGGGAGTGAAGATTATCCGCCCAACCGGACTTTAGAACGAGTCGGGACGAGCGATCGGCGGAAAGCAGCGGCCGGGATGCAATAGCGTTTTTCCCGAATCCGTCGATCAAAAGAACCCCCGTTCCTTCCGAAGACCCTGCCTGGGTGATCGTGGATCAGAAGGGCTCGAACCGGGCAGTGAAGTGTCTCAGGAGAGGGGGTTCGTACACGATCCTCAATCCCTGAATATTTTCCTTCTGCGTGTAAACCTCGCCGGCTGCCTCGATCACGTAGTCTATATGGCTCTGTGTGTATACCCGCCTTGGTATTGCGAGCCGGACGAGCTCCATTTCATGGGGTGTCTCATCACCGGTTTGCGGGTCTTTTTTTCCAAACATCACGCTTCCTATCTCGACGCCCCTTATCCCTGCATGGGTGTAGAGCTCGCAGAGGAGAGCCTGGGCCGGATACTGGAGTTGCGGGATGTGGGGGAGCGAGGTCTTCGCATCGATATAGATCGCGTGCCCTCCCGGAGGCTGGATGATCGGGATTCCCTGCTTCTGCAGGCCTTCGCCGAGATACTCGACGGACCGGATGCGGTACCTGAGGTATTCCTCTTCCAGGACCTCGACAAGCCCTTGGGCGATTGCCTCCAGATCTCTGCCCGCGAGTCCCCCGTATGTCGGAAACCCTTCGGTCATGATAAGAAGGTTTCGCGCCTTTTCAGCCCACTCCCGGTTGTTCAGTCCGAGGAACCCCCCGATATTTACGAGACCGTCCTTCTTCGCGCTCATTGTACAGCCGTCTGTGTAGGAGAACATCTCCTGGGCAATGGATTTCAGAGACCGGCCCTCGTACCCCTTTTCCCTTTTTCTGATGAAGTAGGCGTTCTCTGCAAACCTGCACGCATCGAGGAAGAGAGGTATCTTATGGGAACGGCAGATATCGCTCGTCTCCCGTATGTTGGCCATTGATACGGGCTGTCCGCCTCCGGAGTTGTTTGTCACTGTGAGCATACAGAGCGGGATGCGTTCCGGCCCGCGGTCTTTTATCAGTTTTTCCAGTTTTTTCGTATCGATGTTCCCCTTGAACGGATGTACGAGGGAAGGGACCTTTCCCTCCTCGGTAACGAGGTCGACAGCCTCCGCTCCCGAGTACTCGATATTCGCACGCGTCGTGTCGAAGTGGGAGTTGCTCGGAATAACCGCGTTCGATTTCGCGCAGGCTGAGAATAGGATCCGTTCCGCGGCCCTTCCCTGGTGGGTGGGTATGATGTATGTGAGGCCGGTGAGATCTTTGATCACCTCCTCCAGCCTGTAGAAGCTCTCGGAGCCGGCGTATGATTCATCGCCCCTCATGATCCCCGCCCACTGAGCCGCGCTCATAGCCGATGTTCCGGAATCCGTCAGAAGATCGATGATCACGTCACGCGCCGGGATGTAGAAAAGGTTGTGTCCCGCATGCCTCAATTTTTCCTCACGCTGCTCCCTCGTCGTCATGTAGATCGGCTCTACGGACTTGATCTTAAAGGGTTCGATGATCGTTTTCATACAGACATTATAACAGTCTCAGAAGAACAACGCAATAACGACTTCAGAAATATTTGTAACGTAAGGGCGGGCTCGTCGCGAGGGTTTCATGACTGCCGCTTTTAAACGTACCCGCGATATCGATTCCCCGTATCATACCCCGAAGAGTGCACTTTTTCTGAAGCAGCGATGGAAAGCCGTTCTTGTTAGATCCCGGGTTCCGGGTTATCTTATCTCGTAGAAATATGCGGAGAAGACAGCGTGGGGAAATGGGCCAGGGTTGATTTCAATCTTTGCGATCCGGGAAGCTGTGACTCGGCAGCGGGAGGGTGCACTGCATCCGAAAGGTGCACACACAAACTTCTCGAGCAGGAGGAGCCGTATGAGGTGCCGATGCTGCTCTCAAAGAGGCTCTGTGTCGGGTGCGGCTCCTGCGCCAAAAACTGTCCCTGCGGTGCAATCGTGATAACGATCGGCTGACCCTTGCCTCAGAAACCCCATGACAGAGCTATCCGTCCACCTCTACCGACAGCAAAAAAGCAAGCCCCGCCGCCGCAAGAGGAAAGACTGTGAGGATAAGGAGCCCGGAGGCGAGCCCCGGGAATGCCCCTATCGAACCCCTTAACAGCGCACAGAGGGTGGGCCCGAAGCTTGAAACAGCCCATGCGAACCCCATGAGAACGCCGCTTACGGTCGACGTCATCTCAGGCACGATACGGTGGCCCATCACGATGTTTGCCGCGTGACCGCTGTTCAGCACGAATCCCGTCAGCGCGAGAAACAAAAACGAAGCGGGTGCATGCTGGGCCTTTCCGAAGAGGATGAAGAGCAGAAAGAACGGGAAGAAACCGACGAGAGAAAAAAAGAGTACCCGTCTCGGTCTGATCCAGGATGAGAGATACCCTGCAAGCAGTATCCCCAGGGCGCCGGAGAGCATGAACACGGTGTTTGCGGTGCTGTAGAGCCCCCGGGAGAAGCCCCATTCCTCGTAGGTCTTGGCGAGAAACAGGTTCATCGCCATGACGAAAGCGGAGCGGAAAACCATTATAAAGAAGAGTAGAAGTATGGGAAGAAGCCTCTTCGCGAATACATTTCGAAGGTCCCTGAAGTTTATCCTTTCTTCCTTCCCGTGGATCACGACTCTGCTGAAGGTAAGGTAAGAACCCGCTACGAGAACCGCAGGTATAATAAGAAGAGGGGAAAGCGAGTTGCCGAATTTCCCCGTGAAAAACGAGAAGATCGGCTGTGAGAGCGCATAGCCTATCGTGCCGAGTGTGGAGAAGATCGCGAAGCTCGTATCCTTCCTCCTCTCCGATGCGCCGCCCGCGATGTTCGCTCCTGCCGGATGGAAGATGGAGGAGCCAAGCGTTCCGAACAGGACAAAGATGAAGAGGAGTGTATAGTTTGTGGTGATCCCCACGGCTGACATGAATACGGATGTCAAAAGAAGCCCGATAAAAAGCGGCAGCTTTCCCCGAAGCCTGTCAGCAGTGTAGCCCATGAAAGGCTGGAGGATGTTGCCGACGAACGACGTTACCGTGGATATCAGCGCGGCCTTGACAGGATCGAGGCCCGCTATCACAAGATACACCGCGAAGAAGCCCATATAGGCATCGAGTGTGAAATGCACTCCACCGACAAGGGCTACAGTCTTCTTCTGCATATTCTTTCCTTAAAGGATGGGGAAATTCAGGTAAAAGTAAAGATAACCTCCCGATCGGAAAAAAACAAAAGGTAAAGGGACGAAATTAAATCTTGTGAATATTGTACTGTCGATAGTACATTTATCGGCGTACAGATATGGAAAGAGGTAAGAAACAGAAGAGGGCGGCACTGGGCTTCATCCTCTCCTACGTGAAAAGGCACGTCATCTCGGTCACGGGAGGGATTGTACTGCTCATGGCGGTCGACCTCATACAGCTTTTTATTCCGAGGATCGTGCAAAAAACAGTCGACCTCCTCGGAGGGCATGGCTTTTCCTACGGACTCATCACGAGATACTCCCTTTATATCGTGCTTCTCGCGGGCGGCATGATCATCATCAGATTCTTCTGGCGTGTTCTCATAATCGGAACCTCGAGGAAGATAGAGAAAGAAGTCCGGCACGATATGTTTTCCCATCTTCAGATACTGTCGTTCTCCTTCTTCAACCGTACGAAGACCGGGGAGCTCATGGCCCTCATGGTGAACGATGTCAATGCGATCCGTATGGCGACCGGCCCCTCGTTCATCGCGCTCACGGATGCGGTATTCATGGGAACGCTCTCGCTCGTCTTCATGCTCTCCATAAACGTGCGTGCGGCTCTTCTCAGCATAATACCCCTCCCTGTAATTATTCTCATGATGGCGAGGTTCGGGCCGATGATCCAGTCGAGGTTCAGGAGGGCCCAGGAGTCGTTCGCTTCGATATCATCTTTTGTTCAGGAGTCCTTTTCCGGAATACGGACGATCAAAGGATTCGTCCAGGAGAAGAACGAGCAGCGGGGTTTTTCCGAACGCTGCAACGATTATGTCGACAGGAATATCGATCTCATCCGGGTGTGGGGATTTTTTTTCCCTTCCATTACCCTTCTTGCAAACCTCTCACTCGCCATACTCTACCTCGTCGGAGGAAGGGCCGTGATAGGAAGAGTGTTGACCTTCGGGGAGTTCATCTCGCTCACCATGTATATAAACCTGCTCGTATGGCCCGTTATAGCGATAGGCTGGGTCTTCACCCTTCTGCAGAGGGGGGTCGCATCCGGGAGAAGGATCCTCGACATGCTCGAGACGGTGCCCGATGTCAGCGAGTCGGAGAAGGTAGACAGGACCATTACGGATATCAGTGGAAGAGTCGAGATCAGGGACCTGAGGTTCCACTACCCGGGGACCGAGAGCGATATGCTGAAGGGAATAAGCGTTGTGGTGGAGCCGGGCGGCTCTCTCGGGATCATGGGGAGGCCCGGATCCGGAAAATCGACGCTTTTCTCCCTTCTGTTTCGCCTCTTTCCCGTCCCCGAAGGAGTGATCTACATCGACGGACACGAGATACACGAGATATCGCTTCCCGTCCTGAGAGGATCTATCGGATACGTACCGCAGGACCCGTTCCTCTTTTCCGATACCGTAAAGGGCAACCTTGCTTTCGGTCTCGAAGAGGGAGAGTATGACCTCGATGAGATGGAGAGAGTGACGAAGCTCTGCGGGATCTACGAAGATATCATGGGGTTCAGCAAAGGGTTCGATACTCCGGTAGGCGAGAGAGGGGTGACGCTTTCCGGGGGGCAGCTTCAGCGGCTCTCCATAGCGAGGGCGATGCTGCTGCACCCGAACATCCTCGTTCTCGACGACGCGCTCTCACAGGTGGATGCGAGCACGGAGATGCAGGTACTGGAGAACCTGTTCGCTTCAACTCGGGAAACCACCCTCATACTCGCTTCCCACAGGGTCTCGACAGTGAGGCGGTGCGATACGATCATGGTGCTCGACAGCGGCAGGGTCGCCCAGAAGGGAAGACACGAGGACCTCTTGAAGGAGAGCGGTTTTTACTCTACCGTGTTCGACCTGCAGAAACTCGAGGAGGAGATCGCCTGAGGTGGAGTACTACGAGACAGACGGAGACACAAACGGCCAGGGTTCCCAGAAACTGTACAACAGAGAGGTTCTGAAGCTTCTTTCGAGGTACGTGCTTTCATACAAGCGGCACCTCTTGTCCGCCCTTCTTCTCGTTCTCCTCATCACAGGCTCGAGCGTTGCGGTCCCCTGGATTCTCAAGCTCATCATAGACCGGAATATATTCAAACAGGGCCGTGTGATGGACCTCTCGCTCTACAGCGGTACGTTTCGAAAACCTCTCCATCTGGAGGGGAACCGCTACTTTCTGTTTCAGTCCCAGCTCAAGCAGTTCTCTCAGAAACAGAAGCAGAAGCTGGTCTCCGGGGGGGCGCTTTCGAGCACCGTCTACCTGCTTATCGAATCACCCTCTTTCGATCCGGAAATCAAAGCAAAGCTTGATTCATTCGACGGGCACGAAGAGGTTCTCAGGTTTGGGGAAGGGGAAAACCCCCTGTACCTCATAAGCACGGCAGTGATCGGAAAGTTTACCGTAAACGAGGTGTTTGCTCTCAGAATGCTCGATCTGAGAAACATCGCAAGGTATACGGTCCTCATCGCCCTGATTCTCCTCGGGCAGTTCGCGGCATCCTACATCCAGATAATCCTTCTCATGCGGCTGTCCCAGTATGCGATGCGGGACCTGAGAAAGGACCTCATGGACCACCTCCTTCACCTCGATGTCTCCTACTATGACAGAAACCCGATAGGAAAGCTCGTGAACAGGATCACGAACGACATCGAGACGCTGAACGAGCTCTTCTCGTCAGTGCTCATAACCCTGTTCCAGGATCTCCTCATGATGTTCGGTATCGCGGCTGTCATGTTTTTCACTGACCTCTACCTCGCGGCTGTGGTAGCCTCAACCTTTCCGTTTATAATACTGTTCACGATCATGTTCAGGATCAAGGTACGAAATGCATACAGGGTGATACGGACAAAGATTACGCAGCTCAACAGCTTTCTCAACGAGACGATCACCGGCATAAGGATCATCCAGATATTCGTGAGAGAGATCAGGAACATGATGAAGTTCAAGGCAAGAAATGATGCGGTCTACCATGCACAGCGCCGGCAGATGTACGTCTACGCGGTTTTCAGACCGCTCATCAGCTTTCTTCGCTGGATATCCATTGCGGCGGTGATCTACTTCGGGGCGCGGGGAATAGGGCTTGACAGGGTGTCGTACGGCGTGCTCGTGATGTTTATCGCGTATGTCGAGAGGTTCTTTGCGCCGGTCCAGGACCTCTCCGAAAAGTTCGACATCATGCAGAGCGCCACTGCCGCAGGAGAGAAGATCGTCTCGCTCTTCAGGCTCAAAAGAGGGGTACAGCAGAAAGAGGATTTCTCCGCCGAAAGGCTCCGGAGGTTTGAAGGCCGCATAGTATTCGAGGATGTGTGGTTCGCCTATGAGCCGGGACAGTGGATCCTGAAAGGGGTCTCGTTCACCGTTGAGCCGAAGAGGACACTGGCAATAGTCGGAGAGACTGGGGCCGGGAAATCGACGATCATCAACCTCCTCTCCGGGTTCTATACTCCGCAGCGCGGAAGAATCATGATCGATGATATCGACATAAAAGAGCTGCCGAGTGAGACTGTGCGGAGCAACGCGGCTGCGGTGATGCAGGATGTGTTCCTTTTTTCAAGAACCGTCCGGGAGAACATCATACTCGGCGGTGAATACGACGCAAGCCGGTTCAAAGAGATCACAAGGGCGACACACACGGACGGTTTCATCAAAAGCCTCCATAAGGGAGAACAGGAGATGGTGATGGAGCGGGGGAGCACGTTCTCCCAGGGGCAGAGACAGCTGCTCTCTTTTGCGCGCGCCCTTTATTTCGACCCTTCTGTACTGGTACTCGATGAGGCGACATCCTCAATAGATACTGAAACAGAGCGGCTCATCCAGGATGCGATCCGGCATCTCGTTGTGGGAAGGACTTCGATAGTCATCGCTCATCGTCTCTCGACTGTGAAACGCGCAGATAGTATTATTGTTATCGAAAGAGGGAGAGTCGTGGAGAAGGGAACCCACGACGAGCTTTTGAGGAAGGGTGGTATATATCATCATCTTTACATGCTGCAGTTTACGACTTTTTAAAACGGGAGGAAATTATGAACCATGTTACGGAAAAGCTGAAGCCGCAGAGAGTCTGGTACCATTTCGAGGAGATTTCGAAGATACCCCATGCATCGGGGAACGAAGAAAAGGTGGTGGAATACATAATAGAGTTTTCGAAGGCCAATAACCTTACATGTACCAAAGACCCGGCGGGCAACGTCCTCGTGGTGAAACCGCCGGCCAGGGGCTTCGAGTCCAGGCCTGTTGTAGTGCTGCAGGCACATCTCGACATGGTGCCGGAAAAGAACGAGGAAAGTGATCACGACTTTTCGAAGGACCCGATCGCTTTGGTGATAGAGGGCGGCTGGCTGAAGGCAAAAGATACGACCCTCGGGGCGGACAACGGGATCGGCGTCGCCGCAATGCTCACGATGCTCGAAGATAAATCCCTTCGCGCCGGAAAGATCGAGTGTCTCTTTACAGTCGGGGAGGAAACGGGGCTCGATGGTGCTCTTGCACTGAGTCCCGAGCTTCTCGAGGGGAGGCTCCTCGTCAATCTCGACACCGAAGAGATCGGTGCTATCTATATAGGCTGCGCCGGCGGGAGAGACAGCCTTTTAGAGCTTCCCCTGAAGATGAAAGAAACTGTTCCCGGACAAAAGGGGATAAAGGTGGGAGTGAGAGGTCTTCTCGGAGGGCATTCCGGGGTGGACATACAAAAGGGGAGAGGGAACGCTGTAAAGCTTATTACAAGGATGCTGAAACGGCTGGAAAAAAAGCTGCGTTATAACATCGTATCTTTCGAAGGGGGTGACAAGCTCAATGCCATACCGAGAGAGGCGTTCTGCACGATAGCGGTGAAAGACGACTCGCTCGTCCCCGCGAAGGAGCTGCTCTCGAAACTCTTTTCAGACATAAAAAACGAATATGCTGAAACAGACGGGAACCTCTCATTCAGGGCGGAGGAATGCCCGCTCCCCCACGAGCTGTATGACGAGCCCTCGACGAGGATCATCACAGATCTTCTCATGATGCTGCCGCACGGGGTGATCTCCATGAGCCCAGTCATCGAGGGGCTTGTCGAAACGTCCTCAAACCTTGCGTCGGTAAAAACGGAGGGCGAGACCTTGAGGGTGGGAACGAATCAGCGGAGCTCCGTGGGGAGTGCGCTGGAATGGATGAGCGACGCACATCTTTCGATCGCCCGGGTTTGTGGGGCACACATTGAGCAGCCGCCCGGCTACCCGGGCTGGAATCCCGATCCGGCCTCGAAGCTCCTTCAAAAGACAAAAGCGGCTTATAAACGCGTTACTGGAGAGGAGGCTGAAGCCAAGGCGCTCCACGCCGGTCTCGAGTGCGGCATCATCAAAGAAAAGTACGAAGGGATGGATGTGATTTCCCTCGGTCCGACTGTAGAGGGAGGTCACTCGCCGTACGAGAGGGTCGGCATTAAAAGCGTCGAAACGTTCTGGGAGATACTCCTTGCAACCTTTGAGGAAATATACAGTGGGTAGCGTTTTTCGTAACATTAGTCTGTCTGTCCCTGCAGGGGATACTTAACCCCCATTTCTCACATAGGAATAGGGGGTTCAATACCCATTCCTTTACAAAGGAATGGGTATTTAGCGGTTTTCTCAACGATAAACTTTATTTTTGCATGTCATTATCACATACTACCGGGTCATCATTCAATTCTGATGATATGCGGCTGTTGAGAAAACCACATAGGCGCTTTTTTCACCGTAAATATTATTTTTTACAGCTGCCAATGGCTATGCAATCTGATTGCTGAGCAATTTGATTGCTGAGCAATCTTTGAGAAAACCGCATTAAAGCCGCAATGACAACGTTTTTCCCGACCGCGGGCCGTAAAGGCTGCTGATCTATGTTAATTACAGGGATTATTTTTTTTATCTTGACACCCCATTTATAACTTACTATGCTAAGCCTCATATTTTACTGCGTCAGATCGTCTTTATGCTGTCCTGTCAGCCAGTACTGAAGGCTTCACAATCTGCCTTATGCACGACAATGGACCGTTGTCTCTCTATGCTCGTAGAGATACTGATATTTTTTCGAATTGGAGGTGGTTATGGCAAATGTACTCGATATCATCAAGAAGAGGAGATCAATAAGGCATTATACGGACCAACCGATTGCGAAAGAAGATCTCGAGCTTTTCATTGATATTGCAAACCATGCTCCAAGCGCTGGAAACGTCTACCCCTGGAAGATCGCAGTCGTGCAGGATAAACTGCTTCTTAGGAAGATACAGTCTGTATCGCCCGGCATGCTTGGGAAACCGACAGCAGTTATGGCGCTCTGCAACGATAGAGAGAAAATCGGGAGCCGTGGAGGTTGGGTATTAGGCTTCATGGATGTGGCTCATGCCGCACAGAACATCTGTCTTGCCGCGACCGAGCTCGGGATAGGGTCATGCTGCATCAAGTCGTTCAATCCAGAAGCAGTCGCTGAGCTTTTAGGGGTCGGTGAGCAGTATGAGGTCGACTACCTCCTCTCTCTCGGGTATCCATCCGGCGAGCCTGTTATGTTGAAGAAGAGAAGTGTGGAAGAGACGGTAATTTTATGGGAATAGGAGTGACAGCATGGGTAGAAGCGAAGGGTTAAATAGAGGAGAGTGGCTTGAACTTTTCTGCTTCATGACGACGAGTGCAAGAGGGCTGATTGGAGAACCGGAGCTCTACGGGCCATTCAGGATCATCGATAGCATTGAGAAGATCATCGAGCTGCTGGAAAATCAAAAACTGTTGGATGACACATTCCTGAAAGCAGAGAAAGAAAAGATCAAGGAGAAGAAGCTTACACTTGTTGCCGACGGGGATGCCTTTATTACGTTCCTGGACGAGCTTGTTATGGATTTTACAAAGGAGCTGAAGAAGGAAACGCTGTAACATAATGCCCTCCCGGATACTTCCAGAAAGATATACTGAACTAAGAGAGCAGAACGGACCGTTCCATCATTTCGTACAACCATACCTCTTTCTTGGAAGTACAACATCATAATCCACAGTACACCTTCGTCAGAATACTGAAAAACGTAGCCTTGTTATCTTTGATTGATTTTACACTACATAATGGCTGGAGAAGTCATTATACTTTACAGAGAATGTTCAAACGACACGAAACGGAGGTTATAATACAATGTGCCTATCAAAGGTATATGTGAAGGATAAAACGGACAATTCTGTTGTCGCTGACGAGGCGGCGCGCATCATCGAGACCAAAGATGGAGTAGAGGTGCATACACTCTTCGGGGAGAGTAAGACTATTGAAGGGTGCTGCATTAAAGAGGTTGATCTCTTGAAGAACTACGTCATCCTGCAAAGGAGGGGGAGCGGCCGATGAGTGAAGAGCTTTCGGATATCGATAAACTCAAGGTGCTCTTCGACTACTGGATCAGTCACGGGAAGGAGCACCTTGCCGAGAACGAGAGGTGGCTCGAAAGGGTGAAGGGACTCGGTCTTTCGAGGGTCGCAGAAGAGCTGGAAGCGGTTGTTCGTCTCTCGGAAGAGACGAACGCTCACATAGAGAGTGCGCGGGGTCATCTTGAAGAGGCCTCCCCTTCCGTGGAAGGCTCCCACTCTGAAGAGGGGCCCCCTCCTTTAGGAGGGGGGGAGAAAGATCTCAAAGAGAATGAGGAGGAAGACCGGATACCGCACCGGCATATCGAGCTCCATCCCATAGGTGTCCTCCGGACGCCGTACAAGGACCACGCTCCAAGGCAGCCTCAGCCCGATGCCGAGGGAGATTTCAGGGTAGTCCTGGACGAGAGGTGGGCTGACGGACTCTACATGCTTGAAAAATTCAAATATCTCAACGTGCTGTTTTACCTCGACCGATCGCCGAATGATGTGGTCACCAGGGTCACTCCGCCAAGCGTGCCGATGAAGGTGGGGCTTTTCGCTTCACGGTCGCCGAAGAGGCCCAACCCCATCGCCCTCAGCGTAGTGACGATAAAGAAGATATCGGGGAATACGATCTTCATCTCCGGGATAGATGCTCTCGACAAAACGCCGCTGCTCGATATAAAGCCGTACATCGGTGCCGTGGATTGCAAGCCGGATGCCGGAAACGGCTGGATTGATGAACTGCTTGACTCGGATCACCACATATCTCATCTGAAAGGAGAATCCCACAACCACTGATCTCGGGTGAGGACGGAGGAAGCGAAGAATGGAGATGGAATGAAGAAGTCTATACAGCACAGCATAACTGGTCTGTTTCTTTTCTTTTTCCTGTTCGGACAGTACAGATGCCTTGCGGTAGACAGGGGGATAGAAAACCCCGCTCGAATCGGGAGGGTGCAGGGCTTCACCCTTGAGGACTTCTACGCTGAAAACCCGCGTCTCGACAGGATAGTCGATGAGATCATGCTGACCCTCACGAACAGGGAGAGGATCTCCCAGCTCGTGGTGACCTCTGTCGGGGTAAAGGGGAGAACTCCGAGACAGGTTGAAAGTCTTTTAGGGTATACCAATCTTGGAGGGGTCCTCTTCCTTGGAAACCCGAGAGAGGAGATAGAGCGCCTCACCAGGACCTACACGGCGTTGGCAAAACAGCGATACAACCTCCTCCCTTTTTTCGTGATAGATGGAGAGCCGTCTCTCATACACCAGAGGATTATCGGGGCCCGCCCACTCCCTCCAGCCGGACGAATTGAGAACGAGGAGGAGTGCAAGGAGGTCGCCGGTGAGATCTCCCAGCTCCTGAACGAGCTCAACATCCATATCAACTACGCGCCTGTCTGTGATTTCGACCTGAACAGGGAGGTTATAGGATCGAGGTCCTTCGGAAACGATGAGGAGAGAGTCTGGGGGCTTGCCCATGCGTTCATCGATACGATGCAGGACAACGGAATCGTTGCTACCGCGAAGCACTTTCCCGGGCACGGCAGTATCCGCGGTGATACTCATCTCGGCGCTATTGTGATCGATGAACCGCCTCCGGAGCTCATGGTGTTCAAGAGGTCGATTGATGCCGGAGTGATATCCATAATGGTGGGACATGTAGGTATAAAGGGGAGTCCGGAACATACCGGCGAAATGGACACCGGCGGGAAGCCCGCAACCATCTCCAGAAACCTCGTAACAGGTCTTCTGAAGGAGAGGATGCGGTTCAGGGGCTTAGTAGTTACGGATGCAATGAATATGGAATCCGTGAGCCACTACAAAGACCCTTCCCTGCAGGCAATACGCGCGGGGTGCGACATGGTTCTGATGCCGGAGGACGAGATAGAGTTCACGGAATCACTGCTCGATGAGATTTCCAACGACCTCGAGCTCTACAGCCAGGTTTCGGAATCCGTACGCAAGATCGTTCGTCTCAAGATCTGTCTCGGCCTTGTTCATGAAAGCTTCTATAAGGGAAAAAATCCATTTTTAT